>Ga0209629_10000768_pt1 | contig 18597 bp, 11 predicted proteins | sample TergutCu122P5_FD_187286 | JGI IMG/M metagenome (GOLD analysis project Ga0209629, IMG submission 187286) | Cubitermes ugandensis P5 segment gut microbial communities from Kakamega Forest, Kenya - Cu122 P5 (SPAdes) (version 2) | ecosystem: Host-associated > Arthropoda: Insects > Digestive system...
GGAGAAGTTTCGTGAACCGAAGGAATTCCGTAAAAATGACAATCTGCTAAAATGGCGGGAAAAAAGGCAAAAAGAAAAATAACCCTCACACCGTAAGGCATCCATTATATCAGGTTTTCATGCTTAGTAACTGTCAATGAATAACCTGTTCGAAATCACGCTTTCAGAAGTTCTTGTTTTTCAATGCGGAACACGCGGAAAGACGGAAAACATGGAAGTCCGCAAATTCCGTCTTTCCGTGCCTTCCGCGTTAAAAAAATGAATTGGACAAGTTATTTTTTGACTGTTTCTTACTTGGAATTTGAATATAAATAACATACAAGAATCACGAAGATTGCGATGTTTAGCCCCGGTTCTTGGAACCGGGAAGAAAGGGGATGAAGCGAAGTGCAATCCCCGGATTGTTTTTTTCCGGCCACGGATTGACACGGATGAAACACGGATTTTTCTTGATCCATAGATGACGCAGATTGACACAGATGATTCTTTAAAACAAAAATCTGTGAATATCTGTATCATCTGTGGATACGAAAATCATTTCCTTGACTTTTCTCTTATGTTTCATTAAACTTATTAAGGGTGGGCGATAAGCTCACCATGCTTGAACACGTGCGAATTACCACTCTTGTTGTTTCAAGCGACACGAGATCGTGAATTTCTCGAAAATTTACGACGGCTTTCTGTTTACAGACATACCCACAAAAGCGCGAATGCAGTTACCAATCCTTTTGGGAGCAACGTTCGCGTCTGTGGGTAAAGGCCGTGGTAAGCCTGCACGTGGGACGCATGAACTTGCTCCCTTTTCCATGCGCCGGCTGAAGCGACTCTTGGCGCAACATGAATCGGGGGACTCTTGACCTTTTCAATTGAAGTTTTGTTGCGAGACCTGATTGTGAAACGCAAAAAATCTCTTGTCATCATTGACGAGCATCGCTCGATTGCAGAAATGCTTGTCTGGCATTTGAAAAACAAGCAAAAACTTTTTTCCGAGGCGGCGGTCTTTTCCACTATAAACGAGATTCACCCGGAACGGCATCAGGAATTGATCGGAAATTCACTGATACTCCTGCAAGGTTATCGTTATTATAACACGGAACAAGCTTTCAAAGCGATTTATCGTGATTTTGGCGATATTCCATTGATCCTGATTGACGGTCGAGTCAGGAGCACGATGGTGCAACTCTTGATCAAATATGATCTCGACGGTTATCTGACATTTCATGACACACTCGACGAATTGGCGGAAGGGATTGAACAAGTGCTCGAAGGAGGAAAAACGCTTTCCCAAAAAGTGCAACAGATGGTCGTTTTCAATGGCAAACAATTCGAATTGCGTGCAGAATATCCCGATCTCCTCTTTTTCAGGCTTTCCTACAGGGAACGGGAACTGTTGCATCACATCGTCGAGGGAAAAAATCTCGAAGAGTGCAGTAAGTTGATGGGAATCTCCCCCAAGTCGAGCGACAACCTGAAAACACGCCTGATGCAAAAATTGGAAGTCCACAGCATGAGACACCTGATGCTACTCGGAATGAAATTCAAATATGGGGAGGACAAAAGTGTGCTGAAAAACGGAGACGCGGCGAACTTCGTGGTAAAAAACAAAAAATCCCCGGCAATGGACTCCGGGGATTGTGTGAAACATGTCAAGCAAGCTCGACCGCTAACGTGTTACGCCGAGCAGACTCGGCGGCTGCGTGACACTTAACGGATCACGACTCGTTTGTTTTGGCGGTTGCCAGGGCACTGTAATACTTGTAACGTTCGAGAATCTGTTTCTGGGCTTCGGCATTGAATTCGGCGGCGACTTCCGGGTTGGCACGCCGGAGGGAATCGAACCGGTTCTGCTTCGCGGCGAAGTCCTTCAGTTCCCCTTTCGGTTCCTTGCTGTCGAGCACGAACGGCTGCGCTTCGCGGGGATCATAGTGGTAGAGCGGCCAGTAACCGCAGGCCACCGCTTCTTTTTGCAGTTCGAGGCCGTTTGCCATGTTGATGCCTTGCGCGATGCAGTGGGAATACGCAATGATCAGCGACGGGCCGCGATACGCTTCGGCGGCACGGATCGTCCGAATGGAGTGCATCGGGTTCGCCCCAAGTGAAATCTGGCCGACAAACACGTTGCCGTAAGACATCGCCATCAGGCCGAGGTCTTTCTTGCCGGTCGGTTTTCCGCTTGCGGCAAACTTGGCCACCGCTCCGAGCGGGGTCGATTTCGAAGCCTGACCGCCGGTGTTCGAATAGACTTCGGTGTCAAGTACAAGCACGTTGACGTCCTTGCCGGAAGCAAGCACGTGGTCGAGACCGCCGTACCCGATGTCGTAAGCCCAGCCGTCGCCGCCGAAAATCCAGCAACTGCGGCGCACGAGATTGTCGGCAACGGAAACGAGTTCTTTTGCGTCGAACGACGAATCGTTTGCGAGTTTCGTCTTGAGATCGGCAACCAATCGGCGCTGTTCGGCGATTTCCGCTTCCGTTTCCTGTTTGTTGGCGACGATCTGTTGAACCAGGTTGTCGCCGAGTTTACCGCTGAGATTTTTCATCAGCAGTTCAGCATAATCCCGTTGTTTGTCGACGGCCAACCGGAGACCGAGTCCGAATTCGGCGTTGTCTTCGAACAGGGAGTTGCACCAGGCGGGGCCGCGTCCCTGACCGTCGACGCAATACGGCGTCGTCGGAAGGTTGCCGCCGTAAATCGATGAACAGCCGGTTGCGTTGGCGATCAACATGCGGTTGCCGAAGAACTGCGTCACCAGCTTGATGTACGGCGTTTCGCCGCAACCGGCACACGCGCCGGAGAATTCGAAGAGTTGCAGCATGAGCTGCGATCCCTTGATCGTGTCGGGATTAACCAGCGCGCGATCGGTGTCCGGGATCGAAAGGAAGTAATCCCAATTGGCGCGTTCCGCTTCGAGATGGTCGAGTTTCGGCTCAAGGTTGATCGCTTTTTTGCCTTCGACGGCTTTGTTCTTGCCGGGGCAGTTGACGACGCACAAACCGCAACCGGTGCAATCATCGGGAGCGACCTGCACGCACATTTTTGCGCCGGAGAATTCCTTCGTTTTCCAGTCGGTGTAACGGAAGGCCGGTGGAGCTTTGTCGGCGACTTCCTGCGGGAACTGTTTGATGCGAATCGATGCGTGCGGGCAAACGAACGAACATTGACCGCATTGAATGCAGCAACTTGGTTCCCAAATCGGGATGTCGATGGCAATGCTCCGTTTTTCGTACTGCGACGTCGCCGTCGGAAACGTTCCGTCGACCGGGAACGCGCTGACCGGAAGATCGTCGCCGCGGTTGGCAATCACTTCACCAAGCACGTCGTTGACGAATTTCGGCACGTTCCTGCCGATCATCCCCATGTGGCGGGTCAGTTTCGAATCGGCGGCGGCAGGCACGTTGACCTGGAACAACGCGGCAAGCGAAGCGTCGACGGCGGCATGGTTTTTCGCGACGACGGCATCCCCTTTTCTGCCGTAAGTTTTTTTGATCGCTTTTTTAATCTGGCCGATCGCTTCGTCTTCCGGAAGGAAACCGGCCAACTTGAAGAAACAGGTTTGCATGATCGTGTTGATGCGCCCGCCCATGCCGGTTTCCTGGGCGACTTTGACTGCGTCGATCACGTAGAACCTGAGTTTCTTGTCGATGATCTCTTTTTGCAGTTCTTTCGGCAGATGTTGCCAAACATCGTTCGGGCCATAAGGACTGTTAAGCAAAAACGTTCCTCCGGGAATCACATTGGCAAGCATGTCGAGTTTTTCGGTGAACACGAACTGGTGACAGGCGACGAAATTGGCCTTTGTGACGAGATACGACCCTTTGATCGGGCGCGGGCTGAAACGCAAGTGCGACACAGTGACCGAACCGGCTTTTTTCGAGTCGTATACAAAATAACCTTGTGCGTACAAATGCGTGTTTTCGCCGACGATTTTCGTCGTGTCCTTGTTCGCGCCGACGGTTCCGTCGCTGCCGAGACCGTAAAACATCGCCCGCACGACATCGTCTTTTTCGGTCGAGAAATTCGGGTCGTAATCAAGACTCAATTTGCCCGCGTCGTCGTTGATGCCGACGGTGAAACGCTTTTTCGGAGCGGCTTTCGCGAGTTCGTCATAAATCGCCTTGACCATCGCCGGGGTGAATTCCTTCGACGACAACCCGTAACGACCGCCGATGATCACCGGCATGGCACCGGACCAGTTTTCAGCAAACGCGGAGAGGACATCCTGGAACAACGGTTCGCCGATCGCTCCCGGCTCCTTGGTGCGGTCGAGCACGGCGACTTTTTTGACCGTTTTCGGCATCGCGGCGAAAAACGCCTTGACATCGAACGGACGATACAGCCGCACAATGACCAGACCGATTTTTGCATCGTTGATATAATCAATGTATTCTTCAATTGCGCCGGCACCGGAACCCATGAGAACAATCACGTTTTCCGCGTTCGGATTTCCGACGTATTCAAACAGTTTGTATTGACGGCCGGTCAGTTTGGCAAAGCGATCCATTTCTTCCTGCACGATGCCGGCGACTTTTTCGTAATACGGATTGCACGCTTCGCGGGCCTGGAAGAAAACGTCCGGGTTTTGCGCGGTTCCGCGAATGACAGGGTGTTCCGGCGAAAGGGCGCGGGCACGGAACGCTTCAATCGCTTCCATGTCGAGCATTCCCTTGACGACGGCATCGGAAAGCGGCTCGATTTTGTTGACTTCGTGCGATGTGCGGAACCCGTCAAAAAAGTGCAGGAATGGAATCCTCGCCCGATACGTTGCGGCATAAGCGATCATCGCAAGATCGTGCGTGTCCTGCACGCCGACGGCACAAAGATACGCCCAGCCGGTTGTGCGGCAAGCCATCACGTCGCTGTGATCGCCGAAAATCGAAAGGGCATGTGTCGCGACGGTGCGGGCCGAGACGTGAAACACGGTCGGGGTCAATTCACCGGCGATTTTGAACATGTTCGGGATCATCAACAGGAGCCCTTGCGACGCGGTGAACGTACATGTGAGCGCACCCGCCTGCAACGAACCGTGTACGGCTCCGGCCGCCCCGGCTTCGCTCTGCATTTCCACCACTTGCGGAACGGTGCCGAAAATATTCTTCTTTCCTTCGGCCGCCCATTGGTCCGCCCATTCCCCCATGTTCGATGACGGGGTGATCGGATAAATCGCCATCACTTCGTTACAAAGATGCGCGACCATCGCCGCCGCTTCGTTTCCATCGGTCATGTAAAAATTTTTTTCTTCGCTCACAACGTTACTCCTGCTCATTTTATGTGAAATTGTGTGACACTGTTATACTGCACCGGAAATAATCATCGCCCCGACAGGGACGGGATATGGGTAGAAAGAAAACACCATTTTCGTATCATACCACAATTCGGTCGCAATTGAAAGAGATGAAACAGAGGGAAAAAAACACGATTATTGAATTTTAGTCCTGCCTGGATATAATATTTTGTACATAATTTTTCAAAAAATCGGGGCAACAATGAAAAACAAAATTTTTGTCGGAGGCATCTTTCTGCTGGCCGGTGCCGTTTATTGCCTGTATTTCTGCTTCAGTCCCTTGGACGAATTCGATCGAAAGATGCTGTTGGAGCTTACTCAGTCTTTCTGGGTGTCTATTTCACTATTGATTTTTATTCCGATTTTTTCCATTGGGGCATGGTATTGCGTTCTTTCTGTTGTCCCGAAATGGCTTTTCACACTTTTCTATTGGGTAATACTCGGAACAATGATGCTCGGGGCCGGCAAACTTGTGATGATGACGATTCTTATTCTCGTGCCGGAAATTGATATTGAAACCATCAAAATCAAGTCCATTTATCTTGACGGGTACAACGGTTTCACAACCGGTTTGATCGGATTGTTCATTTTCCACAAAATCAAATGGGAAAAGCCCTCCTCGACGGAAAATTTCCTGCCAAAAATCAACATTGCTCCAACACTTGACACCCCAACCGCAGTCCCGACGCTTGTTCTCAACAATGAAGATTTTCTGCCTCCGGGTACCCATACCTTTTCCCCGCCGGACACATTTGACCGCAAAGAGAAAACGCCTTAAACCGGGGCGGACTTTCCTTTGAGTTGATAAACGTAAGCAAGAATTTCGGCAACGGCGGAAAAATGTTCGGCGGGAACCTGCTGGTTAATCTCGACGTGCCGGAAGAGTGCTTGTGCCAATGGTTTGCGTTCGACAATCGGAACGCCGTGTTCGAGCGCGAGCTGGCGGATTCGTTTGGCGATGACACCGGCTCCCTTGGCAACGACGATCGGAGCGGACATCGACGCCGGATCATATTTGAGCGCAACGGCCAAATGCGTCGGGTTTGTCACCACAACATCCGCTTCAGGCACGGCTTGCGACATGCGACGCTGTGCCATTTCCCGCTGAATCTGACGCCGCTTGCTGATGAGTTGCGGGTCGCCCATCATTTCTTTCATTTCGTCGCGCATTTCCTGTGTCGTCATTCGCAAATCCTGTTCATGTTTCCACTTTTGATAAGCGTAATCGAGGATCGCGAGAATCACGAGACATGCGGCAATTTTCAACGCCACCGACAACAAGAGTTGAATGATGTAAACACTGATTTCCCCTTCGTTTGTGTCGATGAGGTTTAGAATCGCTCCGATTTCATTCTTGAGGGCAAACCAAGCGACTGCGGCACAAATCGCGATTTTAAATATCCCAAAGATAAGCCGCATTAACCCTTGCAACGAAAATATTCGCGAGAAACCCTGAATCGGATCAATTTTTTTGAAATCGGGTGCCAATTTATTGGGAAGCAACATCCAGCCGACCTGGAGGTAATTGACGAGAATTGCGGCACCGACCAATGTCAGCATCAACGTTCCGAGCGGCACGAGAAAGAGAAACGCCGCATGATGGAGATGAGGGATTAACGTTTGAAAATCCGCGTCCAGCCATGTTTCCTCGCCGAGCATTTGCCGACCGTATCGGGTCAGCACCTCGACCACCCGCTTTCCCTGCGTCATGAGCAAAATGACGCCGACGAGCAAAACGACCGACGACGCAAGGTCTTGGCTCCGCGCGATTTGCCCTTCTTCGCGGGCTTTCGTTCGCCGGCGTTCGGTTGGCTCATGAGATTTTTCGCCGCTCTGTTCCGGCATAAGAAAATCTGCTCAGTCGTGAAATGAATATTATTGTTTCAATCAGAGTATGAAGTTTAGCGGATTGGCGGAAATGCCGCAAGAGAAATATTGAATCATTCATGTTGAAAAATTTTTTGTGTGGAAAATTTTCAAAAAATCTCCTTTTTTGAAAAATTCGTCTTGAACGACTTATGGACATTTTTGTATGATTCACAACATGACGTTGATCGAGTCTCTTCAAAAGAAGAGAATGATCGCAAAAACTTGAATGTGACTCGCGAAAGACGCCAAACAGGGGAACCTTTTTGGTTGTTTTCGCGAGACTTGAAGTTTGTCTTTCTCCTGATGCTCTGTTGTGAGAGACGAGGATGCGGGACCTCGCATCGCCCTTTTCCTCCTGGGACGGTGAGGGGAATTCGATGAGACCAGCACTGGGTCGGTCATTCATCGAAAGCTCCTCATGACGGAGCAACTTTTCGGTGCCGGAACACCCTCAATATGGTTCCGGCACCGTTTTTTTGCCCCCGTACCATGAATGGCAGCCGGGAGCGTAACGAAGTGAAGCGACCGGATCGTCTTGCGTTCGATCCGGTCACTGCGCCACGCTTCGTTCCCGGCTGCCATTGAATCATCCGCTATTTTTTTACTCTGATGGGATGCTACAACTGTTGCTGGTATCTGCGGATGCGTTCTTTCAGGTTGTTGTCATCCGACACTTTGAGCACTTTTTCCATCGCGTCGGCAAACGCCTGTTTGTCGGCACGACGCAGGAAATCCTGGTGCGCGAGTTCCTCGACGCTCCGGCAGACGTTTTGCGCCAGTTCCGGCGTGTCGATGTACTGCATGATGAATTTGAGGGAATCAATGCTCCGAACCGCCGAAGCCCGGTCGATGATCAACTGTTTTTCCTCGTTCCGGGTTGCAATTTCCATCGCTTTCTTCAATTGATTCAGCTTTTCTTCCGTTGAAATTTTCACGCCGATCTGTTCGTTCGGCAATGAAATGACGCGCACAAAAGCACGCAACGTCGCAATGCGGATGTTTTCCGGCAAGCTTTTGTCTCCCGCGTATTCCAACAGTTCATTGGCCACTTTTGCGTTTGGCCAGTTGCAAATGCCGCGATAAGCCGCGTTTTTGATATTTGCGGTCGGGCTTTTCATTGCCTTGCGCAATCCTTCCAACGCTTTTTCGTCGCCGATGCGTCCCAGAAGCGAAAACAATTGCGGAGCGGATTCCGGCGACGCATTGGACATGACCGGACTCGAATCCCCTTTGCAAATACGGGTGATGATCTTTTCGGCCTCGTCTTTTTGTCCGCTGTCGGTGATCATCAGCAAAATGCCGACCATTTTGGAAACATCCTCTTTTTTCGCCAACGGTTCAGCGATCCGAAGATACTGGACCCGGTCGGCAACGTCTTTTGCCGCAGCCGTTTTCAAAAGCGGCCCGACAACATTCACGTTGCGGTTCGCCAAAATGTTTGCGAGAGCAAGATATTTGGCGGAATCCTTTTCCGCATTCAACTGTTTCAGCAGGGCGTCATCGAAACCGTCGGCCACGATTCGCGTCATGACAAGAGCCGTCAATTCCTGATCGGGGCTGGAGAGCATTTTGAGGAGATCGGGCAAATCTTCTGTCGTTCCGAGTTTCGCAAGCGCAAGAATCGCATGACGTTTGACATCGTTGTTGTCGCTTGCCAGCGATTGCCTGACCACGTCGTGATATTTTTTGTCGCCGCGAACCGTCAGAGCCGCCAGGGTGACGCACTTGTCGTCGTTGCTCATTGTCGCATAGTTTTTCATCCACGCGGCGAATTCGTCTTCCGAAACGTAAGGAAGACTCTGCGGCGCTTTGGTTTCAACACCGACCGCCAGCGAAACATTTCGCGATGCAATGGCATCTTCCAACACCTTCTTTTTTGCGGCGTCCGTTTCTTTTGCAAGCGCGTTTTTCAAGGCGTCAAGAGCTTCCGGGGCGGGAATTTTCGCAAGGGCGCGTACCGCTTCGTCGCGAACCACATAAACATTGTCATTGAGAAGAGCCGCAACCGCCGGAACGATTTCGGCGTTACCGACCCAACCGATTTGATGCAGCAACCAGACTTTTGTGACCGGGGGAAGGTCTTTGCCCAGTTGTTCGGCCATTTGTTTGCAGACGTCGGACTGTGCCGCCGTGTTGCCGGGGGCTCCGGCTTTCATGCACTCTTTTTGCCATGTCTGTTGCGCGTCTGCCCGAACTTTCATGTCTTGCGACGACATGTCAGGGATCAGCGTCGAAAGATCGCTGTTTTGTGCCGACAGGGTTCCGCCGGTCAACAGCAACGCCAGTATTACCGTCAATGTTGTAAATCGATATTTCATGTTTACGTCCTGATATTGTTTTAATATTGTTTTAATTTTTTCGTTTATCTTTTCATGGGATCAGACTTCGATCGTGTACGGGGAACGCTGCACGCGGGAAACAAGCCGGTTGGCTTGTTCGTCGTCGACGAATTGACATTTTTCCTGGTCCCATTTCAATGGGCGGTTAACTTTGTAGCCGATGTTGGCAAGCTGGCAAAACGCCGCCGTGTGCGCCCCGTACTGGAAATCCTGGAACGGACGAATGCGGTGTTTGACGCTGTAAGCGAAATCATCGGTGATGTTGTTCGCCCCGCCACTGTAACGCCGGACTTCGACCACTTTCAGCGGTTTCAGATCGCGGTCGACTTCGTGGCGGTATTCGCGTTCCGTTCCGACGAACGTGATGTCGTGTGAGCCGTCCGTGACGTGATAAAATTTAATGCCGTTTTTGAAAATCAACGTCATATATTTGACATCCTTGCCATCCGGAGGAATGATCTCAACCGGGTCGGTCGTGTCCAGTCCCAACGCATACAAAGAGCCGCCGAATTTGTGGGCCCCCCAGTCGGCGAGAAACCCGTTGCCGTATTCTTCGTAATTCCGCCAGCCGCCGCCGTAGTCTCCGCTGCAACGGTCTTTGTTGTAAGGAACATAAGGGGCTTGTCCGAGCCAACGTTCCCAATCAAAACCTTCCGGGATCGTTTCTTCAGGAAGATAACATGTTTTCCCGGCGGGGCCGAGACCGATATACACCTCTTTGACGTCGCCGATGGCACCGCTTTGAATGACGGGGGCCATGTAACCGTAATCCTCCATCACGCGCTGGCTGCCGCTCGAACAGACACGGTTGTATTTCCTGGCGGCGGCGATAATTTGGCGTCCTTCGGCAAGCGTCAGCGTCAGCGGTTTTTCACAAAACACGTCTTTGCCCGCCTTGCACGATTCGACGGCCAGCTTCGTGTGCCAGTGGTCCGGCGTTCCGATGACGACGACATCAAGGTCACCGCGTTGCAGAACGTCTTCATATTTCGGGAAAATGATGCAATCCTTGTTCTGATAAATCTCATTGACACGATCGGCACCTTCCTGCGCATGTTTTTGATAGCAGTCACAAACACCGATCATTTTGAAATTCGGATTCGGCGTGAAACTGTTGATCAGGTCGTGACCGCGATTGCCAAAACCGATCAATGCCGAAACCAGTTTCTCACTCGGAGGAACAAAACCGTCCCGTCCCAAGACGCTTGACTTCAAAAAAAGCGGCGAGGCGCAGACAGCGGCCGCCACCCCAAGAAAACTACGTCTGTTAAGCCCATCTCGTTTGTTTATCATTGTTTTTCCTATTTGTAACGAGTGACAATTCAGTAAACTTGCACAAAAACTCCATTATATCAAACGTTGTGGAGAAAACAAATCACGGCGGAAAGAAAAATATTGTGGCGGCGGGAAAAAATACACAACGCATCCACGGCTGCCGGTTGCGATGAGATTCGCAAACACCAAAAAATACGGTGATTTTACTCATCTCAGCGAGACAGGCGATTCACCGGACATGCTTATTTTTATTTCCGGCACAATATTGGTATGGACACAAAAGTTGAACCGCCACCTGATTTTTGGGCCACGAAGACCGCAGCTTCCGTTGGTCGCTGCTATCCAACTCTTATGTCCAGGTCAATAGAAGCTGTTTCCATTCATTCCTCATCAAATCACATTTCTCTTTTGGCTTGATATTTCATTGACTTGACTTTTCATCATTTTGCAATTAAAATGAAAAAAATTTCCATTCGTGAAACATCAGAAAGGTAAAGAATAACGTGTCGAATTTCGACGACTCAACCTCGCTTCATCCATCAACTTCTGTGATTCACAACAAGAAAGCGACGAAGATTTCGGCACTTGATCGTGCATTTCTGGCTGCTCAAGTGGCGGCAGACAACCGGGCACAAAATATCGTCATTCTCGACCTGAGAAATCTCACACAAAATTTTGACTATTTTGTGATTGCTTCCGGAACCAGCCGAAGACAACTGCATGCCGTCAGCGAGGAAATCGACTCCGCACTCGAAAACCGACTCGGCGACAAACGGTTGAGCATTTCGGGCTATCAGGAAAGCCGATGGATCGTTTTGGATTACGGGGACATCATCATTCATCTTTTCGAGCCGGAAACGCGGGAATTCTATGCCCTCGAAGAACTTTGGGCAAAAGGCGGGATTGTGCCGTTCGAACCGGAAAAGTAAAACGCAGGTGTCCGGGTGCAGAAATTGATATGATTGGACGTTAGCGGTCGAACTTGTTCGACGTATTCAACTTTTCGTTTTTCACTATCTGCTTTGTCAATATTAAAATTGGGGATAACGCAATCATTTTGAACTGATTTTTGTCGAGCAAGCTCGACCGCTAACATTCCAAAAACAAATTGTGACAAAGCACTATTCACTTTCACGGCACGGTTGTTTCCAATGTACAAACCCTATCGAATCGTATCCGTTCTTCTGTTCAGTGTTCTGTTGATCACACTGATCACGTTGTTGGGTTGTCCTGAAAAAAAAGCGACGAACAAAAAGCCGGCGCACGGTCCCCGTGAAATGACGGGCAGCCAGTCGGAAGACCTGTTCAAGCAATCCATCGATACGCTGAATCATCTCGAAGACAATTTCGGTACGGAAAGTCTCACCCACGTTTTGGGACGGCTTGACCGCTGGATACTTCAACAAAATCCTGATAAAAGTTGGGTTCCGGACCCGTTTTTCACGGAACAGGAAAAAAACGTCAGGGAAATCGGCGAAAACTTGAAATTGCTTGCTTCCCAATTGCAAAAACTCGGCGGCAAGGCAACTGGCAACGAAGCAGCTGGCGGTGAAGCAATCGGTGCCGAAGCAACCGAAGGGGAGACGCCGCTTTCGGCGGCGGATGTGCGCCAGGCGGCGGATACCGCCAAAGCGGTTCGTGAACAACTTGTTTTGCTCCATCAGGTACAGGGCGTCCGGCATTTTCTCGAATACGCGCAAATCGTTGCCGGCATCGAAAGTATTGTCGATCCGCTTGCCACAGTTGCGCAAACCCGCAATCTCGGTGCCAGGGAAATCCGCGATTACTTTAACAATCAATTGCGTCAGCAACAAACGGACGTTCAAAAAATGTCCGAAGGAATCGCCACCCTTGTCGGGACATTCTCGCTTTACGCGGAAACATTTCGGGGCGACTCGCTTTCGTTTCGCGGACTCGATGGTGCCTACCTGAAACAATCGTTTTGGTGCCGGAACGTCGCCGGTTGGGCACGCGGCGAACGTCAGGACGAACTGGATCGCGCCAAAGAATTGTTTGATTGGACGATCCGCGCCGTCATGATGCAATCGCGCATTGCCGCTCCGACCCAGCAGCCGAATCAACCGCCCGTGTTTTTGCCCCCCCCGCCGCAAGCTCCCTGGGAGGCGATGTTGTACGGCAAGGGGAACGTCGCCGATTGGGCCAACGTTTTTATCGAACTCCTGCGGCAGCAACGGATTGATGCGTGCGTGCTCGGAATGGAAGTGCAAACCGGACAAAACCTCAAAATGCAGGTTCCCTGGGGGGTCGGCGTCTTGATCGACAACAAAATTTACGTTTTCCTTGTCCGGTTCGGGATTCCGCTTGCGGCGGAAAGCGACGTGCAACTCGACCCGGAAAAAGGGCTTGTTTTTACAAAAGTGACAACATTGGCCGAATTGCGTGCCAACCCCGATTTGCTGAAACCGTTCGTCGGCGGTTCTTTGCCGGGTTCGTCTGGTTCGTCGCCGGGTTCATTAACGGCGGAACAGGCGGACGCCATGCTCAAGGAAATCCATTTGCTGATTTCCGCCAACCCGATCGCCCGGTCACAACGAATGAAAATCATGGAAAAAGCGTTGACGGGTGGGGACAAAACCGTGTTGTATGCCGTGTATGAAGAGCAAAAAGAGCGGTTTGCCAAAGCGATGCCCGACCTCCCCGTGCAAATGTGGAAGTATCCGTTTGAGACCAATTTTGAAAATTGTCTCCGTCACGGAAAACAGGATATCCGAATGCTGCCGTTTTTTGTGCCGACGCTGCACAATCAGTCGTATCCGCTTTGGAGAGGGCGTATTCTCTATTTTGCCGGGAAAAAAACCGGGGAAAACGGGGCCACGCTGGCACTGTTTCACGCCGGCATTTCCGACAGCGAAATGCAAAAGATGCCTCAACTGAACCAGGAGCAATTCATCGTTTATAAAATGTCGACCGCTGCGGCCAATTTCTGGTTGAGTCAAATCAACTTCGAGGAAGCCCAGGAACCGTTCAACGCCGGTGACAGAACGAAATTGCTGAACGCGGCCTACAGTTATGCGACAAAGCTGCTGTCCGGCGGCTCCCCGATGGGACAGGAATGGTCGCACGGAGTCCTTTATTTGCTGGCCCGCATTTGCGAAAGTCTTGGAAAATATGATGAAGCAATCAAATATTATACCGTTCCGTCCCAGGAACCGGACGTCGTCGGTCGTTTCTATCGTGCCAACCAGTTGAAGCGACTGAAAACCAATCCGCCGGAAGCCAAATAAAAGGGGCCAGGGTGCAGTTGTCAGGGGGCAGGAATTGATATGATTGGATGTTAGCGGTTGAATTTGTTCGACGCTATTCACTATTCACTTTTAGCTTTTCACTTTTAAAGATGATTTTTCAAAATCAGGTGACGTTGATCGGCGAAAGTATCAACGATTCGGTCCCATCGACGAAGGCACTTTTCGATTCGGAAAATATCGAAGCGATTCAGCAGCTTGCCCGTTCGCAGGATGAATCGGGAGCTGATTACATCGACGTCAACATCGGAATGCGCGCGAAAGAGTGGATGTTCCGACTCGTCAGGGCGGTCCGGGAAGTCACGGCAAAACCGCTTGCCATCGACTCGCCGGACATTGAAATTTGTCGCGCCGGACTCGAGGCATACAAATTTGACCAGGGACATTTTGACCAGGGGCACGGGTCAAAACCGATTTTGAATTCGATTTCGCCGTTGCGACCGGAGATGTTTGAATTATTGGTCGATTTTCCGTGTATGCCAATTTTATTGATTTCCGAGCAAAAAAAATCGGATGGCACCCGTGCAACATGTCGAACCGCTGAGGAAACATATTGTATGGCGTGTTTCATGGTTGCGACGGCAAAAAAATACGGTTTGCATTGTTGCGATCTGATTCTCGACCCTGGTATTGCCCCGATCGGCTCCGACACGGAAGGAAACCTCAAGCGGCTGCTCGATACCATGACATTGATTCAAAACGATCCTGAATTGCAAGGGGTGCATTATTCGGTTGGCCTGAGCAATTTCACCGTGCAGCTTCCGGCCAAACGAAAAGACGGTATTCCCGTCAAAAGTTCACTGGAAAGTGCATTCCTCACCAAAGCGGTGCCGCTTGGCCTCGACATGGTGATCGGCTCGGTCAAACGTCAGTACGAACCGCTCGCCGCAGACCACCCGGCGATGATTTGTCTTGAAAACTGCCTGGCCGCCGCAAACGGTTTCGAAGCGTTGACGCACGTCAGCAGGTTTTATCGCGGTTAGAACGATCATTTTATACGAAACAACAAAAAGACGAAACATACGAAAATCTTGTCTATTGCCCTGGACATAAGAGTTGGACAGCAGCGACCAACGGAAGCTGCGGTCTTCGTGGCCCAAAAATTAGGTGGCGGTTCAACTTTTGTGTCCATACCAATAAAATCAAACTTCTGAAAATGCTTCCCATTTTAAAAGTTCGTTGTTTCGTATGGTTCGTATAAAAAAATTGTCTCTTGAAAGACCTCCCCATGAAACGACGTGAATTTTTGAAAAACGGTCTTGCCCTCGGAAGCGCGGCGTTGACGCCGTTTGTTTTTTCCGGCGGCGTTCCAGGAAATCCCGTGTCTGGAAACACCGTTCCCGGAAACCCGGCACCCCATCCAACCGTTTGTCTTGCGGATCATCTGGCGCGATTTCGCTGGAAAAACACCGTGCTGACCGGATATTGTGCCGATCCGTCGCAAAAACACCCTTATTTTTTACCGCTTGTCGGACCGGCGACCGGTTTGCCGCTGACTCATGAGCCGGCCGACGAGCCTGCCGATGAAATATCGCAATCGTGGCCGCATTATCGTTCGATGCTGTTGGCGTGTGATCGCGTCAACGGCGGCAATTTCCGGCAGGGGACGCTCGAATGCGGACAGATCGTTTCGCAGGGCATGTCTTTGGGCGAACAGACAAAGTCGTCGGGCGAACTGACCGACACCTGTTTGTGGCGGCGGACGAATCAGGAACCGGTTCTCGAAGACAAACGCCGGTTTCGTTTCACCGTTCTTTCGGACGACCGGTACATGGTCGATTGTTCGTTTGAACTGACGCCGCTTGTCGATCTGATGATCCAGGCGACGAATCACTCGCTCTTTTCGATTCGCGTGGCCGGCGACCTGTCGGTTTCCGGTGGCGGAACGCTCGTCAATTCCAACGGCGAAACGAACATGACCGGCACCTTCGGAAAACCGGCCAAATGGTGCGCGTTTTACAGGTCCCGTAGCCGGTACGGGCGGCAGCCTTCGGCCTCGCGCAGCCGCCCTGCGATGCAGGGCTACAGTGTCCCGCTTCCGGAATTTTCAACCGGATGGCATGGAAAACAAAGCGACCACGTCGAAGGGATTGCGATTCTTTGCCCGCCGAAACCGTTTGAAAACTGCCCCTGGTTCACGCGGGACTACGGTTTCATGTCACCGACGCCGTTCCATTTCCTCAGGGAACCGTGGCAACGTCAACAAGGGCACTCGCTTACGCTCCGATACCGCGTCGTCGTTTGGTCCGGTCCCCTTGAACAAGCCGGCCTTGACCGTCTTTGGGACGAATTTGTAATTTAGTTCTCTTCATCAGAACACGAGTAATCAGAGCACGAAGCGTAAGCGAGTGCCCAAGTCAACGTACAAACACATTTCCGGGGCACTCGCTTACGCTTCGGGCTCTGATTCCGGGACACCCGAATCAACGTATGATTTGCGACTTCGGCGGCTCTTGCGGAATCTCTTTCCACTTCGATTTCAGCGTCACGACGATTTCGCGCTCTTCCCCTTCCGCCATTTTCGGGAGCGTCTGCTCCGACGGGTCGTAACCCTGGGCGAACACGTAGAGTTTCATCTCCCTGTCGGGCAAAAACGTGACTCTGCTATGCTGGACGTTCGATTTTTCGTAATCGTCGTACATGAAACGAACCAGTGGATTGCTCCACGGGATGTTTTGGGGAATCTCCGACCATTTGAATTCGTACCATGTCTCTTCTGTTGTGATTTTCAGAGCATTTTCCAGCATTTCGAACTTCGACGGAGGATCGCTTGCGGCGTCGTCGGCAATGGCGAAATAATCCTGGATCGGCTTGCCGGATTCGTCTTGGACGCGAACCTTGAGTTTCGGCGATTTGAGACAGGTCACCTCAACGGTCATCTCCTTGTCGATGGTTCCAAGCGAATAACAACCCGATTGATCTTTGGAAGGCAGCAGTTTATTACCCGCCACAGTGCAGATGAAAACATCATCTTCACCACTGGAATACACATGAAGCTCGGCATCTTTCAATCCGACGGGAACGTCAAACGAAAACTTGCCATCACCCAAATATCCGTCCGATTCACTGGTGCTTTTCGGCACGACAAACCACTTTCGATCCTCCACCGAACTGCGGGTTGAAATTCGCGTGTTGTGTCGGCGATTTTCGTCTTTTCCGTCGAGATAATGGATGTTCACCTTGACGCTCTTTTGTGCCTGGATCACGGCGGCCGGCGATTCGGGGGTCAGATCGACATACTCAATGTAGAACGTCCCGGGAACCGGTTGTCGCAACGATTCCGTCGATTCACGCATCCAGAGCATGTTTTCAGGAAATTCTCCTTGATTATGGGAAGTCAGCGGAGTTTCACTGATTCGGATTTCATACTGATCCGCCGCAACGGGCAAAAACAAGGCGATCCCGTTTTCGTCAGTCAAGGCCGAACGGCGACTCATCGTCATCATGGGAATGCCGACGCGATCTTGACGGAGCAAGTCCACCCAGGTTTTGGCGAGTGGCTTGCCGTCCGGATCAAGAACCTTGACCGTCGGGCGAATCCCTTTTTCAAGGACAATATCGCCCAAGTCGCCATGTTTTTCCTTCACGAGGGTCTGTTTGATGACGAGATTGTCCGGAAGTGTCCAAAACGCGGCGGAATGGTTTTTCGGCACATCGATTTTGAATCGTCCGCTTTCATCGCTTCGCATGTCAAATTGCGGATACAAACCGTTGTTTTCCCAAAGATTTTCCGGATTCCAACGGAAACCCCTGATCAAAATATTGGCAAGCGGTTTGCCGTCTTCATCGACGAGCCGCCCGGTGACCGGGTCGGAAAGGTACAGTTTGAAATCGAACTGTTTGGTTCCGTCTTTGATTCCGTCTTCGAAATAAATCGGGAGCCACCTTCCTTCTTCCGGCGCATATCCCTCTTTCGTCACACGGGGAACGGACCAGCTATGCTTGTCCTCATTGATCGTTGAAGGGAGCGGGAAAAAGTATTTCCCTTCGGCGTTGGTTTTACGGACGAGCGTTTGAATCTCTTTATCCTGGGCGTCACGGTAATAATAAACTGTGACGGTGGCATCCGCGAGCGGCTTGCCGGTTTCACCATCGGTGACGGTTCCGAATTGGTATTCGCCGCTTGCCGGTTGCGAAACGGGAGCGGCAGTTGAGGCAATGGCCTCTTTGGGTTCCGCCTGCACTTCGCCGGCGGCGGTCTTGGTGAAGCGGACGCTGCCAAGAATCATGGCGATGCCGAAAAACAGGCCGCAGACCGTCAACAGCCAAAACAGGCGGCTTTTTTGACGCAAGCGATTTTTTTCTTTCAATAACATTTCAATTCTCCTTGTAAGTAAAGGGGTGGTATCGGCAAAACCGAGGGCGGGCGATCGGCCAATTGCAGTGCTGATGATCCGTCGTTTGGCCAGTTCGAGGAGCACGAGCGCGTAGTTTTCCGCATCGGTGCCGGAGTTGATGTTGGGGTTGATTTTTGATTGCGATGCCGAGTCGTCGGCGAGAAAATCCTGGTCGACGCGCAGTTCCTTTGCCAGGTGCCAGTAAAACGGCTGCACCCAGAACAGCACCCGG
>Ga0209629_10000769_pt1 | contig 18594 bp, 6 predicted proteins | sample TergutCu122P5_FD_187286 | JGI IMG/M metagenome (GOLD analysis project Ga0209629, IMG submission 187286) | Cubitermes ugandensis P5 segment gut microbial communities from Kakamega Forest, Kenya - Cu122 P5 (SPAdes) (version 2) | ecosystem: Host-associated > Arthropoda: Insects > Digestive system >...
GGCGATGCTGTCCAGCGCAACCGGAACGGCGTTCACGGTAACCGTGAGGCTGGTGGTTTTAGTGATGCTATCTTCGGTGTAGCTGACCTCAACGGTCTGCGCGCCAAGCGTATTCAGCGCCGCTCCATCAGCCGGGTTTGTGATGTAGCCGGTCACCGCTTTGTTGCTGCCGTCGCTGTACGCGGCGGTCACGATCATACCCGTCAGGTCGAGAGTTTCGCCGACAGTATAGGCCGTCTTATCCGGATTCGTGGTCACGGCGATGCCGTCCAGCACAACCGAAACCGCGTTGACCGCTACAGTGAAAACAGCGGTTTTTGTAATGCCGTCCTCGGTATAGCTGACTTCGACGATCTGCGTGCCGGCCGTGTTCAAAGCCGCGCCGTCCGCCGGGTCGGTGGTGACAAGGGCGGTGACGTCCGATATATCCCCGTTGCTGTATAGTGCCTTCACCACCATGCCGGTCAGGTCAAGAAGCTCACCCTCGGTATAGGTTGTTTTCGTGGGCAATGTGTGAACATCAATGCGCTCCAGTACCACCAAAGCATTTACCGTCACGGCGAAACTGACGGCCTTAGTGATGCCGTCTTCGGTATAGCTGACTTCGACTGTCTGCGTGCCGGCCGTGTTCAAAGCCGCGCCCTGCGCCGGGGCAGTGATCACGCCGCTCGCAACATCCTTATCGCTCCCGTCGCTGTAGTAGGCTGTCACTACCATCCCAGTAAGATCAAGCGCGTCTCCTACGTTGTATGTCATTTTGTCCGGCGGCGCGGTCACCGCGATGCGCTCCAGTATCACAGCCCCCGGCTCAATCACGGCTACACCGAAAGCAGCCGTCTTCGTGACCGCATATTCCGTGCCGGCGTCTTCGGTATAACTGACTGTCACGGTTTGCGCGCCCAATGTATTCAGCGCACCGCCATCATCCGGAGCCGTCGCCGCGACGGAGGTCACGTCTCTCACGCTCAAGTCGCTGTAATATGCGTTTACGATCATACCGGTCAGATCGAGTCCTTCGCCCTGGGTATAAACCAGCTTATCCGGCAGTTGCTCCACCCGGATGAAAAGCAGTTCCACGGGCGGCGGCATTCCTACCGTCACGCTCAGGCGCGCGTCTTTTGTCACGCCGTCTTCGGTATAGCTGACGCCTATGGACTGTAACCCGACTTTATCCAATTCCGTCCCGTCCGCCGGGCCGGTGGTATATCCAGTAACCGCTTTACGGCTGCCGTTGCTGTACCGGGCCGTCACCACCATGCCCGTCAGATCCAGGGTCTCGCCCGTGCCGTAGTATGTTTTATCCGGACTCGTGGTAACCGCGATCATTTCCAGCACCACCTTGGCGTTCACCGTCACGGTGAACAGGGCCGTCTTAGTGACGCCGTTCTCGCTGTAGGTTACCACGACGCTGTTCACGCCAACCGTATTGAGTACCGCCCCTTCCGTCAGGCTTATGCCGTATCCCGTCACGATCCGGCGGCTGCCGTCGCTGTACCGCGCCGTCACCTCCAGGCCTGCGAGTTCCAGACCATCGCCCACGGTGTATGTCACTTTATCCGGCGGCGTCGTCACGGCGATATTGTCCAGCGTCACACGGGCGTTCACATCCACGGTGAACATCGCCGTCCTTGTGATGTCGTTCTCGGTATAGCTCACCGTGACGGATCGCTTGCCCGCCGTGTTCAATACCGCGCCAGCCGCTGGAGCTGTGGTCGCGACTGCCGTCACATCTTTCGTGCTGCCGTCGCTGTAGCGGGCCGTCACCACCATGCCGGTCAAATCCAGGGCCTCGCCCTGTGTGTACGCCACCTTATTCGGAGGCGTCATCACGGCTATGCTGTCGAGGTTCACCGGCGCTGCGCTCACATCCACATTGAAAGTAGCCGTTTTAGTGACGCCGCCCTCGGTGTAGCTGACGCCGACGGGCTGTTCGCCCAGCGTGTTCAATACATCCCCGACGACCGGACTGGTGGTGTATCCAGTCACAGTTTTTACGCTGCCGTCGCTGTAGGTCGCCCTGACCACCATGCCGTTCAAATCCAACTTATAGCCGGGCCAATAGGAGAGCCTATAAGGCAATGTCGTTACCGCGATACTCTCCAGAGCCACCGGTGACATTACTTCCACGCTGAAAGTATCTGTCTTGGTCACACCGCCCGCCGTAAAGCCGACTGTGACGGGAACCGTACCCAATGCGGTTAGCCTGTCGCGCTCCGCCGGCGCCGTCCCGCAGAACCGGGTCGCTTCAAACTCGCTGCCGTCGCTCATGGTAGCGACCACTACCATTCCTGTCAGAGCCAGGGGTTCGCCCTGGAAGTATGTGAGCTTCCTTGGGGGTACGACCACTTTTATCCCCGCCAATACAACCGGTTCGTTTACCGTGACGGCAAAGCCGGTGGTCTTGGTCACACCGCCCTCGCTGTAACTGACCAAAACGGGCTGCGCTCCCAACCTGTCCAAAAGCGCGCCGTTCGACGGGTCGGTCGTGACCAGGGCCGTAACGTCCCTGATGGTCCCGTTGCTGTATGTGGCCTTTACCACTATGCCCGTGAGGTCTAAGTTTTCACCTTCCGTATATTCCGCCTTTTCCGGCAATGCGGTAACGGAAAGGCCGGTGAGGGTGACCGGCGGGGGCGGGGTGGCGTTTAACCACACCGTGCCGGCGGAGGTGTCGCCGGGTATGGTGTAGGTCAGGTAGCCGGCCTTGGTGGTGGGCGTCACGAAATCGTCGGGGCCGAAAAATTTACGTCCTCCTTCGTCATCGTATAAATATCCAGCGTCAATGTACACATCCGTATCGGTGGCATAAACCCCGTCGATGGTCACCTGGGCTCTTTCCAACGATTGTATGCCCATTGTCACCGCATACATACCAGGCTTGACGCCTTCAATAAGACAATCGCCAAGTATACGTACAACTCCCCGGTTGTATGCGTATATCCCGGCTGCTCCAATCAAGTTCTGCGCAGCGCGCAACACAACGCCGCCGGCGGTTACCGTTGAGTTGCGCCCCTGGGCGTCGATGGCGGTAGTGCCGTCGTAAGCGTTGATTCTTCCGGCGACCGTAACAGAACCGCCGTTTAGCGCGGTCACGGCAACCCCGTCGGCGACTCCTTCGATGTATCTGAAAGACACATCGCCGCCAATATTGACGCGGCCGGTATCGACTGTGACTTGACCGTTTACGTCGCCTGTTATGGTAATGGGCGCGGGGCCGCCTTTGACAGTTCCCGTGACATCGCCGACCACATTGACAGCACTGTCGAAAGAACCCCCCGCCCAAATTGCATAGCTGCCGGCTGAGGTTATAATATTACCGGTAACCGTCAGTTTTCCCGTGGTTGACGACCACCCCGAGTCAAACTCCACCGCGTTTCCCGCCGCCGTCACGTTTGAAACGGTGACTTCGCCCCCAATTTGATAAATGCCTCGCCAATCACCCGTAATATTGAATTCGCCCTTGCCTTTCAGGTACAAATTGCCGTAATATTCCGCAAAATCAGGCTCGACCCACCAGTCAACGGGGCGGACAGTAAGCGCCGTGTAATCATCGGTCTTGATTTCAAGGTCAAAGCCGTTTAAGTCAAAGGTCACGGTTTTGCTGACAACCTCAACGCCGTCCTCATGCACGATGTCCTGCAATATACGGATGGTCTTGCTCTCCCCGTAGCCGATGGCGTCAATAGCCATTTGCACGTCGGGGTACTGCACGCCTGTTTCCACGATCTCGCAGATATAGGCGAACTCCCTGACGTCTATTGTGAAATTTTTGGTAAAGGGCACCCCGGTTTTGACGCCGTCCGCGATGGTCGCCGTGACGATGGCCGGGCCCGCCGCCGCGGCGGTAAAGATGCTGCCGTTTATCTCGGCGCCGGTGAGCCCCGCGTCTTTGACGCTCCAGGTGATGGTTTGGTTGATCGCGTCGGGCGGCCAGACAGTGCCGCTTAGGGTTAGTGGCACGCTGACGATGGCCCTGCTTGGCAAATTCGTGATGTCGATCACCGGATTGTTGACCAAATTGCCCACCCAAATGGTGGCGGTGTGGTTATGATCTTCACGGTAATAGGAATAGGTGGTGTAACCCTCCTTTGTTGTGGGAAGGGTGGGCGTTACCTCGTTTTTCTCAAAAGTCTTGCCGCCCAGGCTCAAGTAGTATTTATCACCAGCCAGTCCCATGCTGCCTTCTATTTGCAGTGTGCCGTGGTCGAGCTGGATGCCGGGATAAGTGTAGCTGGAAGAACTCACACTGCCGCCCACCCAAATCTCAGGCGCCGCGTCAACGCGCGTGACGGGATAAGGGCTGCCGGGGTCATAACCATAGCTGGTTTCGCCGCAGCTTGTAATGCTGTTATAGCCCGCCCGCACATTGCCGTCGATCTTTACCTTAGCCCCGCCGTAGACGGATACCCCCTTGACCGAAGAGATAACGCTGCCGCCGATCACCGTATCGCAATGAGTATTTATGGCCGGTCCGCCCCAGAGACCCAGGGAGACCTTCCTCCCCGAGCCAGTGGCGCCAACGTAGTAATACTCATTTACGCCGGTACAGGTAAGGTCGCCGCTTACCGTTATAGATTTAGGGGCATAGTCATCCGCTATAGTGTCTATACAGCAGCGGTCCGCGGTGATGCTGCCGTTTACGGTGATTTCCAGTTCTTTGCGAGATGCTTCCTCCTGCCAGACCGGCGTCGCGATTATACCGCTGCCGCCCACGTCTTCTCTGTTGACCGTAATATTGCCGTTGATGGTGATTTTTTTTGCTGTATCAGCAAAGCAGACGCCAGCGCTTACCGCTTTAATGTTGTTGACCATGGCCTCCGAGCCTGTGTCGTGGACAAATATGCCGTTGACGCCGGTTACATTGAATTCACCGGTCCCCGCGCCGGTTAGGAACAGCTTGCCGCCGCCCCAAACCTCCAGTGCGTAGGGATAATCCGTGCCTGTTATGTCAAGCTCAAGGTTATAATCGCCCAGGTCTAAATTGACGGTTTTCCCCATTATCCAGACGGGCTTGCGCTGTTTGATATTTGTCAGCAGGCGGATAGTCTGCCCGCTTTTTACCGTACCCAGGGCATTGTCAAAGCTGGTGAATTTCTCCACGCCCACGATTTCGCAGACGATTTTTGGGTTATCCGTCACCGTGACAGTGAAATCCTGTTGATAATCCATCCCGGTCGCCAGACCGTTTTTGATGGAGGCCGTGATAACCGCCGTGCCCGGATTTATGGCGTACAGCGCGTTGCCGTCTATGATAGAAGCCATGGTTTTACCGGCGTCCTTAACGCTCCAGCGTATGGTTTTATTAGTTGCGTCAGCCGGATTCACGGCGCTGGTCAGATGAAGGGGCACGCCTGTTGCGGCGGCATCCGGCACATCCACAATGCCGCTCACCGGCACAAAAGCCGAGCCGTTCACCGTGACGGTGAAATCTTTGACATAATCCGCGCCCGAGGCCAGACCTCTTTTAACGGTAGCGGTGACTATAGCCGTGCCCGCGGCCCCGGTATATAAAATACCGTTGGTAACGACTGCGCCCGTGGCTCCCGCGTCTTTGACGCTCCAGGCAATAAGCTGGCGGGAGGCGTTGGCGGGCTGTACCATGCCGCTCAATGTCAGCGGCGTTCCGGCGGCGGCGATATTCGGCAAGCCGGATATGTCACTGACCGGCACAAAAGCTCCGTTGCCCACCCACACGCCGTTGGCCCCGCCGCCGTACTCGCTGTAGCCGGGTTTGGATGAAACTGGTTCTTTGTCCCCGGCGGTTTTATCAACGGCACCAACTCTGATATAGGGCGCGTCCGCGGCCGTAATGGAACCGTCCACCGTTACCCAGGCCGGATGGTCGGCATAGTCGGGCGACGCCGCGACGCCCAGCCCGTCCGAGATCACGCTGCCGCCTATGGCCACCGCGCCAAGTTCCGCCACTACCCCGGCGCATTCCTGTCCCGGGGCGGCGCCGGCAGCCTTATAAACCCGCACGTCGCCCAAGACTGTGACGAACGGGGCCGTGCTGGTATCGTAGCCATTCGACGCTAAAACGCCGCTGAAGCCATAGCGATTAAAAGTCTTCAGAGCATTGTTGAAAGTAGTATTGCCGTTTACTATGATGTCCCCGTACACGACGGCGCTGCATTTTTTTCCGAATAAGTTATACTGAAGGCCGCACGCTTCCGCGATAATGTTGCCGTACACCGTCAGATTGCCGTTACCGCTGACGCCGACCGCGTCTTTGCCTCTGGCTGTTACATTGCCCCGCACCGTCATTGTGGCGTCTCCGGCTTGTATGGCTGTCCGGGCAGCAGTTTCCGCATATATCTCTACATTGTCCACCATAACTTCGATAGGCGCTTTGCCGCCATTATTGTAGACGCCTATACCGGTACCCAATGCTTTGATATTCAATTCTCCTTCACCGGTCAGGTTGAGCTTACCGCCCCACATGTACAAAGCGGTTCTGCCATATGGATCCGCGTCGGCAAGCTTCTGAGTGGTGTCGATGGTGAAATCATAGCCGTTGAGATTGAGAAGGATGTTTTTATCTTTATACTGTATCCCCAGTTTACGGTCATACTCCCGCAGCAAGGTTACAACGGTGGGCGGCGCTTTGCCGTTGGGGTCGTCCGGCACGTCATTGTAGGCTTCTTCCCAAGTGTTGTATAATTTATCGCCTATCTTGAAGTACGGCGCCGCTTCCTTAACCCACACCGTGCCCGGCAAGCCCATGGTGTTGGTATAGGTGACATAACCTTCTTTAGTGCTGGGCAAAGTGATCTGATCCCTGTTCTTTTCCTCGTCGTGGATACATATGTAACCCCAAGAAGACGAATTTGACATGAATCCGTCGCCCGCCGACAGCTTACCGTCGATGGTCACCTCTCCCCCGGTGATGATTACGCCGTAAAGGCCGTTATACCCATAACCGGAGCCTCCCACATTAAAGTTATCATACCCCACACAATCGCCTTTTACAAAGACCTCGCTCCCTAAACATTCTATGGTGCCCCAAACATCCCCGCCGACAGTGACGACCGTACCGCTGTCCTTGGCGGTAATATACCTGCTACGCCCGTTGATCGCGATTTGCGCGCCCAACCTGCCTTCTACACGCCCCCATGATTCGCCGTCTACCTGAACGCGGCTGCCCGCCCCGCTGGCGCAGACGGACTCAGTATTGCCATGGACGATAGCCTCCGCGCAATCCGCATAGATGCTCCAGTTTTTGTCCGCTACCCACTTTTCAAAACGCTCTTTATTCTTATCACCTACAAGATACGAAGACGACGTGATGCCCATCCCATATGCCGCGTCACCCAATACTGTTAAGCGGCTGCCCGCGCCGGCCACATAACCGCCGCCGTGACCGCCGGTTACATTGGTCACCGTGGCTTCGCCGTCCCAGACGAATATGCCGTAGCGATCAGGGATGCCGAAGTATTCCGGCTGTAGTAATGTGGAATTATTATGATGATAATCAATGTTGAATTCCCCCGAGCCGGTCAGGAATAAATTGCCGCAGACCACCATAACCCCCGCCGCTGGGATATTATCAGGTTCCTTGTAGCCATTCGGAAATTCCCGCGCCAATTCTCCTGTATAATAATCGCGGAAATTCTTGTAACTGGCGTTGTTGGCAAAATAATCACGATAGCTTTGGCAGTAAGAATCTTGGTAATAAGGTGTTTCCGGGAGGTAGTAGCGGTCGATCTTAAAATCAAAGCCGTTTAAGTCTATAGTTACATTACGCTTCCAGATAAGCAGCGAGCAACCCCTGCTCGATGTCACTTTTATTACATCTTCTCCAATAGTTATATCCTGCAGCAGCTTGATGGTCTTGGATTCCCCCTCTTGTATCGCCATCAGCGCCTGGAATATGGATATATACTCCGCTCCGTCTATCTCGCACACCGGCTTGGTGGACGATTCCGGAAGTTTAAGCACGGTAACGGTGAACTGTACTGTGCGCACCGCCGCCCCATTGGTAACTGTGGCGGTAAGTATGCCCGTGGCGTTCGTCCCGCTGTATGGCGGCCGGGTGACCGTGCCGTCCGTGTCAATGGCCGGATTGGTGGAAGACCATTTTATGGTGGAACCGTTGCCGCCCATCGTGGGTAAGTTCAAATCGTATTTCACCGCGTCCGGGGAGGCGTTATTGCCGCCGATGACGATCTTGCCGTCTTCCGCGATGAAGTTGCCGCCGTTATCGCCAACGGCAGCCGCGTTGTCGGCGTATAAAGCGTCAAGCCCGCCATAACCGGCGTCAGCGGTTAAAGCGTCAATGGCGGGAACGCCGGCGATGCCGCCTAAACCCGCGTCAAAACCGCTTGCGATTGATCCCGCGCCGCCGCCGCTTATGCCTTCCTCGCTTAAAGCGTCAAAACCGCCGCCGATTTCCACGGGCAGGCTTATAGGTGTGATCTCCACGCGGAGAGTTGGGATGCCGCCCCCGCTGTTTTCAGGTTCAACGCCGGCGGCGACAGGCGCGGCGTCTCCCGCGCCGAACGCGCTGAAAGCGGCGGCGCTGGCGCTGCTGCCGCTCGAAGAATTGGCGGCGTTTCCGCTGCCGCTGCTCCAGACCAGAGAGTCGGCGTCGGCGTCGCAGTTCTCCGCGTCGGTAGTGCCGGCCGCCTTGATGATCAGGCAGATATTAGTGCGGACATTTTCCAGCAGCACCGTTACGTTATAGATGCCCATGCGCATTGGTATGCCCGTCGGGCCGCAGAAAACGGCGTTGGAGCCGTAGGTGACCTGACCGCCCGCGTGGCCGTTGTCCCACTCCATGCCCGGCGGCAGGCCGCTTACGGAAAAACCGTAGGGCGGCGTACCGTAATCCGCCACCATAACATCGCCGTACACCTCGCCTACCCGGCCCGGCATCAGAACGCCGCTGACCACTCTGGCGCCGTTTCCTTCGGGCCATATGGTCATGGAAACCTCATACTCACGAACCACACCCAGGCTGTCTTGGGCAGTGATAGTAAAGTTGAATTCGCCGTCCGCCTGCGGCGTGCCGCGGATCATGCCGGTCGCCGTATTGATCAACAGCCCGCTGGGCAGGCTCGAGGCCGCCCAGGTTACGGTGCCGTAGCCGCCGTCGCGCAGGATGTGGGCGCTGTAGTGGTTATTTTTTGTGGCGTCGGGCAGCCGGCAGAAATTGCCGGAACCGCCGCCGCCTTCAGCCGTTTCTTTGACCCAAACGGTGCTAACATCGTCGCTGTAAGTCAGATAGCCGGTGGGAGTAACGGAATCCGCGACTCTTCTATAAAATATCTGATTTTCGTTGCCCAGGGCGATGGAGTAGACGCAAGACTTGATCTCGCCGTCCACGGTCGCTTTGCCGCCGCTGACAGCCACCGCCCCGATCTGGCCGCCGGTTATGTTCTTGACCGTGATTTCCGCGCCCTTGTCGCTCCGTATGCCATACCCGCCGGCCGTATTCAAGGCGTACGCGCTTCCGCCCACCGTGATCTTGCTTCCCGCGTTCACCGCGTAAGCGCCGAAACTTCCGCCGACAGCGTCCTCGGAAACCGCTACCGCGCCGCCCTCCGCGGCGTAAGCGCCCGCGGTTCCGGTGGATTTGGCGCTGCCTTTTACCGTCGCCTTGCTGCCCACGCCGATAGCCGCCGCGCCGATTTGCTCACCCTCCGCGTCCATTGAGACGGAGACCGTACCGCCGCCGGACGCCTGTGCCCCGCAGCTTCCGGGGCCGGTGCCTATGGCTGTGCCGCCGCTGATGTTTACGCTGCTTGGGACTAAGTCCGTGGAGCCTTCGGTGATGGTTCTCACCCCCGAGGCCAGCGCACCGCAGGAAAAGCCCTGCGCCCCGGACTTCACCGTGACCTTTGCGCCGCCTGAGGCCGCCGCCCCAACGCTGCCCGCGTTCACGCCGACGGCCAGGCCGCCCACCGTCACGCTGCTGTTGCCGCCGTCCGCGGCTGCGCCCATTTCGCCGCCCACGGCATTCACGCCCACTGTAACCGAGCCGCCCCCCGCGGCGGTCGCTCCGGCCTCGCCGTCCGCCGCCGTGGCGCTGAGGCCCACGCTCACTTTACCCTTGTCGTCGGCGTATGCGCCATTGCTGAAAAAACCGTCTCCGACGGCGTCTCCTTCCACGGACACTTTGGAGCCCTCGCCGAAGGCCGCCGCGCCGGCGCCGCTTCCGCCCTTGGCGTTGCCCTTAACGGTCACCTCGCCGCCGTCCGTCGCCCGCGCGCCGAATTTCTTTCCTTCGGCCTTGCCCTCCACCGTCACCTTCGCGCCGCCGTCGGCCGCCGCCCCGGAGCTGTCCTGGCTTTCCGCCTTGGCGTCGCCCCCTACCGTCGCTTCGCTGCCCTTGCCTTCCGCGTAAACGCCGTAATCGGCGCCGTCGGCGTCTTTCTTCAATTTCAGCGTACTGCCGCCGGCGACATGAGCGCCCAACGCGCCCGAGAGGAACGCGGCGGTGCCTTTGTCGCAGACCGCGCTGGTGATCTCGGCGCTTGATTTGTTGACCAGCTTGACGCCCGCGAAAATGCCGATGGCGCGGACTTCTCCCTCCCCCGTCGCCGTGAGGGCGGCGTTGTCCAGATACAGCCCGACAGACGCCTCCATGCTGCCCAGAGTCAGATTGTGGCCGTTGGTGTCCACGCCCAGCTTCACATCATAAAGCCCCAGGCCGTCTGTGTATTCGATATCCTGGAGCAGGCGCATGTTATACAGAAGCTGCTTCCGCTTGCCGGGCACGCCGTCGGCGTCGGTCTTGCGGTCACCTTCGATGGCTTCCATGGCTTTCTTGAAGCTTGTAAACTTGCCCACGAAAGTGACTTCGCAGACATAGTCCTCTTCCTTGGGCTGCGCGCCTATTTGGTTCTTGGCGACGGTGTAGCTGTGGCTCGCCACGGAAAATTCTTTGTTTGTTTCATCATCTTCCGCTATACGCAGAAAGCCGAAATCCCAATAATAGTTATCAAATTCCATGTTTAATTTACCAAACAGGGCGCTTATGTACGGATAGTAGATCAAATTCTGTTCGGCCATCTGCTTATAACTCAGATCATCTCTAATTTTTGAAACCGCGCCATAATGGCCCACATTCAAAACGTCGGTTTTGCGGATGTTTGAGGGATCAAACGCATCATATCCGGCAATATATTGATAAGATGGATCGTTCTCATCCAAAATAGGTACGCCGTCGCTCCTGCGGAGGCAGTCCTGTCCGCCGCCTCCGCTGGTCTCCATGGCGCCGTCCACGACGACGATGCCATGACAGTTCGCCACGGCGGCGCCGCCGCCACCCGTCACTACAGCGTCGCCGCAAACCCGTATGGTGGGGAGAGAGGTTTCGGGAACGCCATGGAACACTGTGTTTTGGTCAACCATGCTGCCCTGTTCCACCACTGACGCGCCGGCCAGGGTGCCCACCGCGTCGTTGGTCACCGTGATGTCGCCGCCTTTTTCGGCCCGCGCCCCGATGCCGTCGGCGCCGGTGGCGATCGCGTCGTGGCCAACCAGGACTTGCGCACCCTCGCCAACCTTGAAATTATCGTAGACCATATAAGTTCCAACTTGCGAATTAAATTCTTCGAAAATCGGCTTATTGCCGCCGTTCACGTAAGCGCCGTAGTCCTTGCCCTTGGCGTCGCCGAACACCACGACGGCCCCGCCGCCCTCCGCCCAGGCGCCGGCCTGGGTTTCGCCCACGGCGTCGCCCGCGTAATCGTAGGAACCTACATGGATGAGGCCCTTGCTTTCGGCCTTTGCGCCGCTCTCCGAGCCTTTGGCGTCGTGCAGTACCGTGATACGGGCGTCTCCGCCTTCTTCTCCGATATAAGCGCCGTTGCCCCCCGAAGCCTCGGCGTTGGTCACCGTAACCTGGCCGCCGCTTTTGGCTTCCACGCCGGCTGTCGTGCCCAGGCAGTTGAACTCGCCCTTGCCTTCCACATGGATGCGGCTGTTGTTGGAAACCGTGAGGGCGGCGCCGTTTTGGGTCTTCACTTCCAGCTTGCGCCCGTTTAGGTCTATGGTAAATTGCCGCCCGTCAGCCAGGGTCAAAATGTCAAGATGTACGCCGTTGCGCAGCATCTTGATGGTTTGGCCGGTCTGGACCGCGTCGAAAGCGGCCTTGAAAGTCGCATAACGCTGGCTGCCGATGGCGCATACGCCCTGCTCCCTGTTGATCAGGGTGAAACTGTGCTGCACGCCGGCTCCGTTGAAATAAAACCAGTCATAGTCGCTGTACAGCCCGTTGTACTGCTCTGGGGCCTTTTCTTTCGCATCAAGGGGCAGATACGTTTCCAACCTGGTACCCAGTATTGACTGCGCGCCGGTGGTGATGTACCCGTCGGGCGTGTTGAATTTATTGCCCACGATCACCACGCCGCCGACATTGAACACGCCGAGCGCACTGCCCGTGAGTCCATCCGTTACTTCCACCTTGGTGTAGGCGTCCAGCGGGCGCGAAAGGCTGTTCGGATTCAAAACTTCCTCCACGCGGACGCCCGTATTGCCCTCCGCGAAGTTTACTTTGACGTGCGCCCCGTTTTGGGCCAAAATACCGCCGTAGCCGATTTGATCGCCCCCGGCGGCTTGCCTGGCGTTGACCACCGTGCCCGCTCCCGAGGCGCTGATTCCCCAGCCTTCAGAAAAAGCGGTACCGGTAACATCGACCCGCGCCCCGCTTTCCGCACGTATGGCGTACTCTGAGCCGGGTATATCCCCGTCTAAAGTGCCGGTTTTTGTGGCTGTGACAATGCCGTCCAGGTAGACGACGGAGTCCGCGCCCGAGGCGAATATGCCGTCGCCGCCCGCCTTGCTGTAGACGGTGCTGTTTTGCCCCGCCTGAACATCGAAGGGCTTTTGCCGGACGCTGATCTTACCGCCTCCGTGCGCGATAAGGCCGCTTTTGCCCATGACGATCAGCGATGTTTGGCCTATGAAATTGATGCTGCCGCCGCTTTCGGCCAGCACCCCATAAGCGTTGCTGAAATCCGCCTGCCCGATATAAAGGCCGATTGTGCCCGTATCCACCGTGACAGACTTGCCGCTCACATAGAGGCCGTTAGGAATATGGTTGACGTTGCCGGCCGCCGGCAGCATGGAAATCGTCGCGCCGTTGGACGCGGCGTTGATCGCCGACTGGAGGTTGCTGTAGCTTAAACCATCGACACGGCAGATCGGCGGGTCGGGCAGGGGCGGCAAGTCGCCCTCCGCCGCCAGCGCCGTCAGCGGCAGCATCCCCAGTATCATCACCAGAGTGAGCAGAACCGCGATGGATTTTTTCAATTTGCTGTACATAATAGAGCCCCTCTCAATTTTTGTTGTTTTTTCGCAGCCGTTCAATTGCTTAAATCGGTAATTTTATATTCGCTGAGATTCACCATATCGGTCAGCGCTGCGTGACCGACACTCAGTTCTTTGACTTCCATCGAGCCGGACCGCGCGCTCGTCTTCATTTGATATTTCATGGTGACGCCGTATTCGTCGTCCAGCCAGAACTTGTTCGCAAAACCCCCGGCGTTAAAGGTGTAGGCAGTTGTGTCGCGCCCGGCGATTTTTTCAGCTCCGGCCTTCGCGAGTTCGCCGTTTATGTATGGCTCATGGAAGAACAAATAGGCCGAGATGACAGCGCCGAAGGTTTTGTAGCTGTCTTCATCGTCGAGTTTGGCGGCTATGCCGGTCATGTTCTCCCGGTACAGCGTATACTGCTTGCCCGTGCCGTACTCAATGTAAAGCATGGAACCCCCGATCATCCATATGTAGCCACGGTCACAGCGCAGCTCGGTCATTTCGGTCTTGTTCCCGGTCTCGTCGGTAAATTCAACGGTGATTTTGTAATTCGTGAGCTTGGCTTCGATGTCCGCGCGGGATGCGAACACTGGCATGGACGTACCAGACCCGCCAACGGCCGGTGACTTTCTGCCGCTGCACGAGGGCAACGAAAACATCATTATAAAAATGAGAACCAATACCAATGTTTTTTTCAAAAGACCACCTCCCGTGATTCAGCGGTTGTATCTCTACATACAAATATACATATTAAATCTTACTATAAAATCCGGGAAAAAGGCAGGGCTAATTTTAGCGTAAAAACTAACCCCCCATGAAAAAAAGCCTGTAAAACAGGCTTTTTCAAGATATATAAATACCGCGCCGCGGATTGCTGTCCCGGCGCGGTATGCTCTCAACCATCTATTTCCTTTTCTGTTTTGAATGCCTCCAACCATTCGGAAATGTTAAAACGGGATTTAAGATTTAATTTTTTCATCAGGTTCCGCACATGAATTTTTACAGTTTCCTCAGATATCAATAGTTCGGCGGCGATCTCATTGTTCGTCATTCTTTTGATTAAGCAACGCAGCATATCGGTTTCCCTTTTCGTCAGCTTGTATCCCACGACAACGGTAGAAATTACAGGGTCGGGGTCGCCGAGGACGCCGACTTTTTCCCGTATCGTTTTAATGTGCGCGCCCACTTCGCCGGACGTTATGTTTAATTTACGGGAAATCTCATACTGCGACAATCCTTCGGTCAGCAACAGGGCAATACCCATTTCCCTTGTCGTCAGCAAATTGTTTGCGGCATTTGCCTGTTCCGGCGTTTCGCCGGGTTCGGATTCCTCCAGCCCAAGAGTTCCGGCGATCTGTCGCGCGCTCATCCCGCGCAGCAAACTATCGATGACATTCCTTTCGTGGGGAGAGAAACCGAGATATTCAAACCGGTTGGACTTTCTTTCAAGCTTGAAATCAACATCAGACTTTTTAAGGTCGTCGTTCCAGTCGGCGGCAAAAATATTCCGCTGGATTACAGGCGGGAGTATCTGGAACGCCAACAGGAACGCGACCGGGACGATTATGGCTACCACCGGCATTACCTCGGGACCGGTGAGCGAAATGATACTTTCCGCCAGAACCGATAAGAAAATCGCGCCGATCGTGGCAAATGTGATCCGCCAAAACAATTGATGATTCCGGTACTTTTTCATGAACCCGACGATATAGAACACCATGATATATCCGACGCCGTCGCCAATCCCAAACAAAAGGCAACCTATGCTGCGCCATTGCTCCCCGAGCGGCAGCGCCAGCATCAGAATACCGGCAGTCGTAAAGATCAGGAACAGGTTCATCATGTACCAGACGCTTCTCCGGAACCCGAACTGAATGATCACGGCCAGCAAAACAGCGGCCATGGTCCCGATTCCGCGCAGGGCTATATCGCCCGGCAGGCAGTGGTTCACGAGGTTCTCGCCGAAAACGTCGATGGCAAAAAACGCGAACGGGAAAAGCAATATGATATAGATGCCCCTGTGCGGGACGATGGGCGCCGCCGAGGAATGGTCGGAGAAAGCCTCTTGTCTGATGAGCAGCACACACAACGCCAGTGTGACCACCAGAAGGCCCGGAAACACTTTGGATAAAGCGGAACCGCTGACTCCGCTGTGGTATAAAAAGGTGAACAAGCCATAGACCAGCGCGACGATGCACATGGAAAACAGCCTTTCGGCGTTTTTGAGGACAAAAACGTGGGCGAAGGTGGCGTAGATCGTGGCGCCGCCGACGCCAAAGTGAAAGACAAGCATTGCGGCGTTTTTGATATAGCCCTCCGGCAGCAGCAACCAAAGCGCGAAACCGGCGACAATTATGGCGGTCATGACTCTCATCCCGCCTATGACCTTTTTCATGGCCAGCAGGAGTACGGCGATAGCGCCTACGGCGAAGGCAATATAAGCGAGAAGCGTCATATCCAAGCCCATGAAAACGTTGCCCGTTATGAAATAGGTGCTGCGCAGATCATGCAATATAAGAAGGATCGTCATGGGAAGCATATACGCGAGATGAGCCGGGCGGATCTGCGCAAAGCTGATTTCATCCCTCGTCAGCCAAAGCTTCCCAAGGGATGTCAGTATTCGGCTCCAAAACGAGTGCTCACTGGTGGCTTTCAAAAGAACGCCTCCTTTACCTTTTTACTATATATAATATATCTCCCGCTTTTAATTCGGGCATTGGGAGGATCATCCAGGAGTTGCCGAAACATACCGCACCCGCGGCCGTATTGCTATCATCTTTACGCCGCCAGCCGTTATAATGGCGGCGGGGGCCGTTATGCGAGCGAGCTTGGCAAGCCCTCCCGGGTTACGCCCGTATCTAAGCCAATGACGGCCATTGGCAGTAAAAAGACAGCCATGAACAAAAAAGGAATCCACGTACCGTTCTCATGGTACGCAATCCCAGTTTACGTGAACATCTCATGACCGTACATCATGAAAAACATCCATGACATAGAGCAGAACCAGCCCCACCATTCGCGCCGCTTCGTTGTTGTATGTATTGTCATGCCAGATACTTCCGTCGTTCTTTCCGTATTCATTTACTTTCCCCTTTGCGTATTTTTTTATACCGTTCTTTTCTAAGATCAGTGGGTTTTTGCGTATCAGCGGGCATTACCCACGACGTGCCAACCTTTTGTATATCTTTGATCCGACCGCCGCGGATAAGCTCATTCACACGTCTTGTCGTAACGCTCCATTTCGCGGCTGCTTGTTTTGCCGTCATAATATCGACCACCATACCGCAACCCTCCCCTTTACTCGTTACGAAAACATTATAGCATAGATATGGAATAATTGCTATGGGTTTCAACATGTTTTTCAACAAAATAATCATGCGGTTTTTGTGCAGCGGGATTGGGGGAAGCTATTCGGTTCTATTTTTGGACAAGCTGCCCTGCGGAAAAATGCCGGGCCGGATTGATTTATTAAAACTTGCCATTCCTTAAAATCGCCTTGACAAGGAGAGGGGTTCATAGAAATAGAAATAGAAAAAACGCGGTTCCTCATGCATCGGGAAGGTTTTTATGATAAAATGACGAAGTATTACAAAGATGAAACCAAGGAGGTCACCCAAATGTCAAACACGCCTAACCAAAAACTGAAACAGCTTTACCTGATGAAAATCCTGATGGAGCAGACCGACGTGGATCACCCGATGTCAGTCAAAGACCTTATTGACCAGTTGCGGCGGTACGGCGTAACCGCGGAACGTAAATCGCTGTACAGCGACATCGAGCGCCTGACGGATTTCGGAATAGACGTAGAGAGCCAGAAAACAAGCACGGTCGGTTATTATGTCGGCGACCGGCAGTTTGAGCTTGCCGAATTGAAACTCATGGTAGACGCCGTGCAATCTTCCCGTTTTATCCCCGTAAAAAAGAGCGCGGAGCTGATCAAAAAGATCGCCGCACTCGGAAGCGTCCACCAGGCCAAACAGCTTAATCGCCAGGTATTTGTGGACGGGCAGCCGAAAACCATCAACGAGAGCGTCTTTTACAACGTGGACGCTATCCATGCGGCGATAAACAACCAGAAGAAGATCAGCTTCAAATACTTTGATTATAATGCCAAAAAGCGACGCGTCTACCGGAAAGACGGCGAGCTGTACATCCAAACGCCCGTCGCCCTGTGCTGGAAAGACGACAGCTATTATCTTATCGCGTACAGCGCCAAGCATGACGGTTTCGCCCATTACCGTGTTGACCGCATGAGCAACGCCTCCGTACTGGACGAACCCCGTGATAACATCGGTAAGGATCGCTTTGACGTTGCCGAGTACACAAAACGGATATTCGGCATGTACAACGGTGAGCTTATCCACGCTACGCTATCCTTTGACCCATCGCTGGTGAACGTGGTGTTTGACCGCTTTGGGCGGGACGTTCATATCACCGAGGAAGAAAACGGATGGGTAAGGTTCAGCGCCGATGTCTCGGCAAGCCCCGTGTTCCTCGGCTGGCTTCTGCAATTCGGGAAAAAGGCGAAGATTTTAGCGCCCGATAGCCTGATAAACAGCATGAAAACCTTGATTTCCGACGCGGCGAAAAATTATTGAAAAGTTTTTTTCTTTTCCGGCGCAGTGTCCGTACAGAGGGACAAGGGTTGTGCTAAACTATAATAAACAGGAACTCATGTACGGTCTAACGAAAAATTTCAAAACAAATTCAAAACTAAACAAACTAAACAACTAAACAAATTTACGCTCATTAGAGCAGAGTCCGTACAGAGGGACAGTCCCTGTGATATAATATGCTCAAACCCTGATAGACAGGGCATCCTGCGGCTGACACAGCCGCATAAAAAATCGCTGAAAGACCGTCAAATCGCGGTCGGACAAAGGGATGGTTTGCTTTATGAATGACAGACAAATTTTCGGGGCGTTCCTCAAAGAGAAACGCAATGCCCGTGTTATCACATTGAGGGCAATGGCGGAAATGATTGGCGTTGGGTACGGGTATTACAGCGACCTTGAATCGGGACGGCGCACCCCCATTGAACTTGAATTTCTCGATAAAATAAAAGCGGCGCTGCAGCTCTCGGAAGATGACAGCCGAAAGCTCTACGACCTCGCGGGCAAGGCGCGCGAGGCAGCCCCGCCTGACCTGACCGGCTATATCAACGACACCCCCAAGGCCCGTATCGCGCTCCGGGTAGCCAAAGAAACCGCGACGGACGAGGATTGGGAACAGTTTACACAATTTTTGAACAAAAGGAAACGTGACAATGATAAAACTTGAAACCACCTACTCGTTTTCGCAAGTCCCCTATATCACCTACGACGCGCTGGATGA
>Ga0209629_10000770_pt1 | contig 18559 bp, 12 predicted proteins | sample TergutCu122P5_FD_187286 | JGI IMG/M metagenome (GOLD analysis project Ga0209629, IMG submission 187286) | Cubitermes ugandensis P5 segment gut microbial communities from Kakamega Forest, Kenya - Cu122 P5 (SPAdes) (version 2) | ecosystem: Host-associated > Arthropoda: Insects > Digestive system...
TTCTCAATTATTTTTCTTACCTTTGCAGTCGCAAAAACGAGGTGTAGCGCAGCCCGGTTAGCGCACCTGCTTTGGGAGCAGGGGGTCCCAAGTTCGAATCTTGGTACCTCGACGAGTGAAAATCAAGCATTTAAGACGATATGTTGAATTGCTTGATTTTTTTATTTGCATGCAATTTGCATACAAGATTAGGGATTATTAAAAATTGTCCAATTAAGTTTTATATTTTCTTCTGTCTTATATTTCTCGATTTTTTCAACAATTGATTTTCTATGTCCTGAACCGATTAATAATAAGGCTTGATTATACTGATTTATTATGCTGTAATTGTAAATGTTTTTGATTATTGCATTTTCTCAAATAACTCCGCATATTTTTTACTGTTTAGAAAAGCATAACCATATTGCTCTGTCATTTTGTACCGTTCATCTTCTAATTTTCTATAAACATCGTATTTTTGGAATGCATCAAACATATATTTAATATCTCTTGTAGATAAACTTTGGTTTTCATCAATATCTACAGGAACGTGTTGAATACTGTGATTTTGTATATATCTTTTGATAGATTTTATTTCTGGCGGTTCACAAGGGAATTGATTCCCATTATAAGACCTATAAAATAAAGCGGGTGATAATTCCTCAAAAATTACATCAGGACTTATAGATTCAATGATTTTAAGCAATTCATCAGTATTGCAATTTCCGAGTTCACCATGAAATGTAAAAAGCAAAGTTATATTGTACATAATGTAAGAACGTTTGCCCATCGTCTTGAATCTGGTATACCTCTCCTGTTTTTGTGTTAAGTCTTAACTGATTGTGGATATTGTCAGTTTGATAAAGCTTATATGTTTGAGCATGTACTGTAAAGCTCAAAAATAATGTAAAAATGGTTAATAGTGTTTTCATACTCGTATTAAATTACTAATGTTTCGCACCTCGTTCTAACAATATTTAAGCAAAAAAAACCTGATTTTTACCTGATATAGCAACGCCGATTTTCAATACCAAACAAAACAACCTAAGCAACAGAGTGAACAGACACTAAACAATCAGGTTGCATTCCAATGGAATACAGGGAATTAATGAATCTTTTATTTTACTGAGCGATACATTAGTGAAATAAAAGACTGCAGCTTAGAACTCTACAAAACGTGGAAAATATATGTGCAATTTGATTAACTTTTAAATTAAAAACCGTATCTTTGCCCAAAATTGAATATGTATGTCATCTATATTAGCTCCTTCCTTATTATCAGCCAATTTCTTACGTTTAACGGAGGAAATAGAAATGTTGAATCGCAGTGAAGCCGACTGGCTTCATTTGGATGTGATGGATGGAGTTTTTGTTCCAAACATATCGCTGGGTTTCCCGATGATAAAACAACTGGCTCAAATAGTAACCAAACCGTTGGATGTACATTTGATGATTGTCGAGCCTCAGAAGTTTATTCCGTTTTTTCGGGATTTAGGTGTGATGAGTTTGGGTGTGCATTATGAGGCTTGTATACATCTTTATAGAGTTGTTGCGGAAATAAAGGAAGCCGGTATGAAATCTTGCGTGGTTCTGAATCCTCATACGCCGGTTGAGTTATTGACTGATATTCTGGGAGATATAGATATGGTGTTGATCATGGCTGTCAATCCGGGATTCGGCGGACAAAAATTTATTCTTCGTTCGGCAGATAAAGTCCGGCGATTGAAAGAAATGATTGTTTCAAGAGGTTTGAAAACCTTGATCGAAGTGGACGGGGGTATTAATTTGGAAAGAGGAAAACTGATGGTGGAAGCCGGGGCTGATGTTTTAGTTGCCGGAAATTCTATATTTCAGGCTGATAATCCTTTGGAAATGATAAAAAAAATGAAATCAAGTATTTAACATAACAGTCATTGCGAACCGTTTTTATTCGTCATTGCGAGGGCAAAGCCTGCAGCAATCTCTAAATACTATTAGATTGCTTTGCCGCAAGCGGCTCGCAATGACGGAAAAAACCAAGAGCGCCCTCGCAATGACGAGTAATAAATAAAAATCTTATGGCCAAAATCTTACATCAAGCCGTATTTTTACGTTTGTCCCTGTTTTTCATAGCTGGAATCATTATTCAAACGTATTGGAATTTATATCCGTTATGGATTTACATCGAAGTTTTTTCCTTGTTGATAATAGGCGTGTCTTTCCTTCCTTCATTTAGTCGGTCTTATCAATGGCGCTGGTTATTTGGTTTTGGATTGTTTTTGTTATGTTTTTCTTCGGCCGGAATTTTGAGCCGCAATCATTGGAGAGCTTCTGAATGGGAAGGAAGTACAAAGGAAAATGTTTATCACGTTCAAATCCTTGGCGAACCGGTGAAAAAACCTAAAACGTTGATGTTTCCGGTAAGAGTTGAAAATCAAAAAGTTTTGATTTACATTCCAATAGACAGTTTTTCAATGCAATTACTTCCTTCGGATTGGCTTATAATTAACGCAAGTTTTGAGAAAACAGACCAAATGTTTCTCCGAAAAGAAGGAATTTCAGCGAAGGCTTTTGTTTATAAAAATCATTGGGAAAAATGGAATAATCCTCCAAAACAAAGAATTAACCTTCGTTTTGAGGCGTTGAAATACAGGCATATTTTGTTAAGCCATTTGCGGGAAATAATTTCTGATGAAAAATCTTTTGAAGTAGGAGCTGCCTTGTTACTCGGTTATACTCAGAATTTGGATAAAGACGTTCAACAGACTTTTTCAGCGACAGGCACTTCACACATTCTGTCAATCAGTGGTTTACATTTTTCAATTATATACGGCTTCTTTTATTTTCTTCTTTCTTTTCTGGGAAACGATAAAAGAGGAAGAATTGCAAGGCAGGCCATTATTCTGCCTTTGATGTGGATTTTTGTTTTCTTGACGGGTATGGGGACTTCCGTGATCCGGGCAGCAGTGATGATCAGTTTATGGGGATTCGGAAATGCTTTTTTGTTCAAATCATTCACTATTAACACCGTAGGCGCTACGGCATTTTTCATGTTGTTATACAATCCTTACAATCTATTCGATGTAGGATTTCAATTGAGTTTTTTGGCCGTATTGACTATTTTGCTAATTAATCCACATTTGGTAATTCTTTACAAATCACGGAATCCGTTGATTCAATATGCTTGGGAATTGTCTTGCGTTTCAACTTCCGCTCAAATAGGGACTGCTCCGTTGAGCATGTATTATTTTCACCAATTCCCTTTGTTATTCTTAGTAACCAACTTATTTGCAATTCCGATGACAGCTATCATTATGTGTTTATTACCATTATCTTTGTCATTACAATTTTTATTAGGAACTCATTCTTGGTTGATGTGGCCGCTCAATAAATCCTTGAATTGGTTTATTTCAGGATTGGAGAAGATAGAAGCAATTCCGAACAGCCTGATTAATGGAATTTTCCTAAGTGGAATGGACGTAATTTGTATTACGCTTTATTTGGTTTTTCTCGTTTTGCTGATGATAAAAAAGAGAATCTATTATTTTTATTTGTTTTTAGTTTGTGTAATATTTCAATTAATTTATTATCTTTGTAAGTTTTGAAAATCATTAAAATATAAAAATGTTAAATAAAGTTATTGCCGAAGATAATATTCAGAAAGCGAAAAAGTTAGTTCTCAATTATGATAAAATCGTCATAGTTACCCATTTGGCGCCTGATGGTGATGGTATGGGTTCGTCTTTGGGTTTGTATCATTTCATGATGGAATTGGGGAAAGAAGTTCAAGTCATTGTTCCTAACGATTATCCTGCATTTCTGCATTGGATGCCTGGATCAAAAAGCGTAGTTAATGCGGAATGGCATAAAAGAGTTTCCGAATCCGCCATTGCAAATGCAGACTTGATTTTTTGTTTGGATTTCAATACGTTGAAAAGAATTGCTCAATTAGAAGATCCGGTACGAAAATCAAAAGCAAAAAAGATATTGATTGATCATCATTTGTCTCCCGAACAATTTGCCAATATCACTATTTCTCATCCCGAAATTTCATCGACCAGCGAATTGATTTTCCGGTTTATTTGCCGGATGGGGATGTATGAATATGTCAATGAACCTTGTGCGGAATGTATTTACACGGGAATGATGACGGATACGGGCGCTTTCACTTTCAACTCGAACAGTTCTTATATCTATTACATTATCAGCGAATTACTTCAAAAAGGAATAGATAAAGATTTCATTTATTCCAAGATATATAATCAATACGCTGAAGGGCGTGTGCGTATGCAAGGCTATGTTTTGTATAAAAAAATGAAAATATTCAGTGAATATAAAACTTCCTTAATCGTTTTGTCGGAAGAAGAGCATTTAAGATTCAATCCTGAACGTGGCGATACAGAAGGTTTTGTCAATATTCCATTGTCCATAGGGAACGTAGTTTTTTCAGCATTTATCAGGGAAGACAAAGACGTTGTTCGAGTCTCATTCCGTTCCAAGGGAAACTTTCCAACTAATCAATTTGCAGCGGAAGTCTTTGGCGGCGGAGGTCATTTGAACGCTTCCGGCGGTGAGTTTTACGGGAAATTGGAGGATGCAGTCAAAAAATTTGAAGAAGCTTTGCCGGCGTATAAGCATTTATTGGAATAAATTAAGGATTAATAATAGTGTCCGGGATTCATAAAATAATTATTTGGCTTATCTTTGCAACAAAATTGTAAAACATGAAAAAAACTTCGATTTTCGTTATATCAATAATTATTTTACTCATTTATTTGATGAGTTCGAGTTCATGCAATAAATCGAAAAGTTTACAGGAAATGTTGCAGGAAGAACAGAGAGCAATTACGCGGTATATAGATAGAAACAATTTGGTAATCCTACCCGAATATCCTAAAGACGGGATTTTCAAAGAAAAAGAGTTTTATAAAATCCAAAGCGGAAATGGGGTGATGTATATGCACGTAGTGGATTCGGGAAACGGACGAAGGGCAGTACCTTATCTGGATGAGGTTACGGTTCGTTTTGAGTACCGGCACGATATTGCCTATTCCGATACTTCGATAACTTATTGGACTCAAACGGGATGGGTTAATCCTTATTCCTTTATATACGGATTATCACAAAGTTATAGCAACAGTAATTCGTTGGTATGTGCCGGCTGGGTAGTTCCTTTGGCTTATGTTGGCGAACATGCTGTGGTCGATTTGATTATCCCGTCTGCGTTGGGTTCGTCGGGTGATAATAGTAATATTAATCCAGTGTTTTATAAAGGATTAACTTATACTAATTTTTGGTAGTCGTTTATTCTATGCCACTTATAAAATCCATTTCCGGAATTAGGGGAACCATAGGTGGAAACGCCGGAGAAGGTTTATCTCCTCTTGACATTGTTAAATTTACAGCTGCTTATGCCACTTTGATTCGTTCTAAAAATCCTGTTTCCAATACCATTGTGGTCGGTCGCGATGCCCGTATTTCGGGTGAAATGGTCAAAGAATTGGTTACCGGAACATTAATAGGAATGGGTTTTGATGTAACTGACATTGGTTTGGCAACGACACCGACTACAGAACTCGCAGTGACTATGGAAAAAGCTGCAGGAGGAATTATTCTGACAGCTTCGCATAATCCCAAACAATGGAACGCATTGAAGTTATTGAACGAGAAAGGCGAATTTCTCAATGCTGCAGAAGGCAATGAAATTCTGAAAATAGCAGAAAAAGAATCCTTTATCTTTGCGAATGTGGATCAATTAGGTAAAATCAAAAAAGATGATTCTTATACGCAAAAACATATCGAACAGGTTCTCGCTCTGAAATTGGTGGATGTTGAAGCTATTCGGAAAGCCGGCTTTACCGTAACTTTTGATGCCGTCAATTCGGTAGGCGGAATTGCACTTCCGGCTTTGTTGAAAGCGTTGGGTGTGAAGCAGATTTTCGCTTTGAACGCTGAATCGACAGGTATTTTTGCTCACAATCCCGAACCTCTTCCCGAACATTTGACGGAAATAGCACAAGTAGTGAAAGATAAAAAAGCAGATGTCGGTTTTGTTGTCGATCCGGATGTAGATCGTTTGGCGATTATTACCGAAAAAGGAGAAATGTTCGGAGAAGAATATACTTTGGTTTCGGTAGCCGATTATGTGTTACAACATACGCCGGGAAATACGGTTTCCAACCTGAGTTCGACACGTGCTTTACGGGATATAACCGCTAAATATGGAAAAACTTATACAGCTGCAGCCGTTGGCGAAGTGAATGTTGTTGCAAAAATGAAAGAAACCCGTGCAGTTATCGGCGGAGAAGGCAATGGTGGCGTTATTTATCCCGAATCGCATTACGGTCGCGATGCTTTGGTAGGTATCGCTTTGTTTTTGACACAATTAGCCAAATCAGGAAAAACAGTCAGTGAATTACGGGCACAATATCCTGTTTATTTTATGGCCAAACAACGTATGGATTTGACTCCTGACACAGATGTGGACGCCTTGCTGGAATCACTCAAAAAGAAATATGCCGCTTATCCGGTGAATGATATAGACGGCATAAAAGTTGATTTTCCGGACAAATGGGTGCATTTTCGTAAATCCAATACCGAACCGATTATACGAATTTATACGGAAGCTCCGACTAAAGAAGAAGCTGAAAAATTGGCTTTGGATGTTTTACACTAAGCCAATGAATAAACTGTTGTTAAAAATCGCAAGTATAGTTATTATTGCTTTCTTCTGTGTGCAAGTTTTTGCTGGAGAATCGGATAAAGTGAACTGTAATGACCGGAAATACTGGGCTGATTTGCTGTATAAAATAGCGGAACCGGTATTGAAAAACATGAGCAAAGGCGAGTTATCCAAAAATATGAAGTTAGAATTGTCGCCGGTATGGGACGGACGAAGTGAAAGGGTGGCTTATATGGAAACTTTCGGTCGATTGATGTCGGGTTTGGCGCCATGGCTTTCGCTTCCCGATGATGATACGCCGGAAGGAAAGCAACGCAAACAATTGCGCGAGTGGGCTTTAAAAAGCTATGCTAATGCCGTTGATCCGGCAAGTCCTGATTATTTAGAATGGAAGCGTGAAGGACAATCTTTGGTTGATGCTGCATTTCTGGTGAATAGTTTTCTCCGAGCGCCCAAACAGCTGTGGGAACCTTTGGATGATACCACCAAACAACGTTATATCGCCGAACTTAAAGGCTTGAGAAGAATTATGCCACCGTACAGCAATTGGTTGTTATTCAGCGCTATGATTGAAACATTCTTGCTTTCAATTGATGAAGAATATGATGCCTACCGGATTAATTTTGCATTAAAGAAGATGGAGGAGTGGTATGTAGGGGATGGTTGGTACTCGGACGGGCCGGATTTTGCTTTCAATTATTATAACAGCTTTGTTATTCAACCGATGTATGTGGAGATATTAGATGTTTTGAAAGAAAAGAAGAAAATCAGCGCGCAAGGATTTGAAACTGCATTGCGACGGATGAAACGTTACGGCGATATTCTTGAACGGTTGGTTTCGCCGGAAGGAACTTTTCCTGTCTTTGGACGTTCAATTACTTACCGATTAGGTATTTTTCAACCTTTGGCATTATTAGTTTGGAAATATCAATTGCCGGAAGGACAAACCTACGGTCAGGTTCGCAATGCAATGACGGCGGTTATGAAACGGATATTTTCAATGTCCGAAAATTTCAATGACGGCGGATTTTTGCAAATAGGGCTTGCAGGGCATCAACCGGAAGCCGCCGATTCTTATATCGATACCGGAAGTTTGTATCTGACTTCCTTTGCTTTTCTTCCTTTAGGATTGCCTGCTGATCATCCTTTCTGGACGGATGCTCTGGAAGACTGGACTTCGAAAAAGGCATGGAGCGGGAAGGAATTTCCGAGAGATCACGCTGTTAAATAGTGTTTAGTTAATTTTATCACGCCGTCATTGCGAGCCACTTATGGCGAAGCAATCCATTGTACAAGATTTCTGGATTGCTTCGGGCTTCGCCCTCGTAATGACGAATAAAACCACCCTCGCAATGACGAAGCGCGACAATTTGAATTGAAAACTGACGTAGTCAAATACACCCATTATAATCAGTAAAATAATATGGTGTAATTTGCGTTCAGAATCCTATGAAACAGCCTCCGGATTTTACTTAATTAGTTTTATCCTCGTCTGCCACAGCATCCTGCCAATTATCCCACACGGGAGTACTTGCATCATAGCCGGCATAGCCGAAAGCTTGCATAAGCTTGCCATCTCTATTGGAATCAAGTACGTCTTGTCTGATTGGCCAATACATATTATGCTTGTCTATGTTATATACCTGTGTTCGGTTGTTAGATGTTATAGGATTATTGGGACTGTTATAAAAATTATTATAATGACAAATCCGTTGCCACCAGTAACTGCCTCCTGCAACATCCCTGCCTGATTGTTTGTCGTAGGTATCTTTATTATACGTATTGCCCCATTCATCGGGTTTTCCGCTCAATGCAAGGCAACGTGACACGCGGTTTAATTCCACGTGGCGCCATTCTTCCATGAGTAATTCGCGAGCGCGTTCGTTCATGATGTCGCCGATGTTTACGGTGGTGTATAGCTGCGAGCATCTTGCTCTGCTTCGCACTGCATTTACATCAGCGGTAGCGCCTGCAACATCTCCGAGGTAGAACTTGGCTTCTGCGCGTACCAAGTAGGCTTCTGCCAGACGGTAAAGATAAATGTCGCCATGTCCCGCTTTAGTGCCATCTGTGGCGCCGTTAAAATTGGTAGAGGTTTGAACTTCTTCAGCTCCTTCGTCGAGCAGATAATATTTGTAAAGAGGAAATTCATACCAGCAACGGATTGTGTCTTTACACAAGAGCGAGCCTTTCAGTTTTTCCATAGCCGCCTTTGCATCTTCCATCTTTGCCGTTCCATCCGGATATAGATTTCCGGCGGCATCTTTATCTCCTGGTTTCCAACCATCTACTATTCTCTGCCAATAAGCTGCCGAAAACGCACTCGCCCCCGGATGATAAAGCATTAAATGCTGTCCATAAAAATCTGCAGGCGATTGAGTTGTACCTGGATCATTGTATTTCAAGTCTTCCATATTTACCCAGTTTCCTACTGTTCTACTGTGGCGCAGATCGGTTGTGTCTAATATTCCGTTCACATACCATAATGGTTCTTGTGCAAACCAGGTCGGACGGAAAACGCCTATACCTCGTCCAAACGCTCTGGTGAGGTCAAGATTTATATTGTAAGTAGCAACGCTACGGGCAGTAGTTAAAAGCCCTTTACCGTCAGGACTGGTAAGATTAGGTCCTGTATTCCAATAGGGTCCGTAAACTCGCATGAGCAACCATGTATTGAAAGATCCTGCTGTGTGAAATCCTGCATTGGGTATCACCATAACGGCTTCTGTATTGGAGGAAATAACTTTGTTTTGCGGACGATGTAAATCCCAAATCACATTTTCTTTAATGAACCATGTATCCGGGTTTCCGCCACTCGTTCCGTCAGGAATAGTTTTTCCGTTTCCGGGAGCAATTGGAGTAAAGGTTCCGAATTGTCCTAACCCGGCGCCGCCCTGTACCAGCGAATAACCGGATTGGTCAATTAAAGTATCCATCTGGTCTTTGGCTTTTTGCCACTGACCGGTTGCTAAATAACATTTGGCAAGCAACATACGGCAAGCGCCCTTATTCACCATTCCTATAGAAGTCATATCCTTTTGATCGGGTACCCACTGCACCGCAAATTCCAAATCTTGCGTGATCATATCCAAAATCGCCGCTTTATTAGTGCATCGATAATTAAACTTGGGAATGGAAGGAAGTTTGGTAATTAAAGGAATGTCGCCAAATTGAAAGACTAAGTTATAGTAGCGAAATGCACGGTGAAAGTATGCCCTGCCCAGATAGGCATTTTTGGTGGCATCGTCCAGACCCTGTACGCTGTTTATGTTACTGATGATAGTATTTGCATACCTAATCCCATTATAGGTTTCTGTCCAGAAATATTGTATTAACTCTCCGTTCGATTGTCCGCTGGTTGCGCCTGAACCTGCATTTTGAGGCGTGAGCTGATCGGCAACGGAGTAGCCTAACGAGGTTGTCGCTTCGTCTGTTTTGCCGAATACCATTAAATCCGAAAACATATATTCCGTTGCGATTGGATTACTGTTTGCAGCTGTGTTAAACTGTATATGCGTCCAATAGTCTCGAAGCTGCCTGTCGGCAGATCCCATCACAGCCTTCATACCCAACTCGGTAGATAAGGTAGTTCCCGGATCATAGAACGACAGCGCGGTGGGTTTCAAAAAATCGTTGGAACAAGCGTTGAACAACGCTATAGCACATAAGGCAAATACCAGCCTCATTGCCGGTAATAGTTTTATTCTGTTTTTATTTAATCTGTTCATATTATTTAATTTTTTTAGAAAGTTACATTTACTCCTACAGTGAATGTCCGTGTAGCTAAGCCTTGCAGACCATTGCTGTTGTTGGTATAACTGTTATAGTTGATTGCTGCGCCGGTATTTGGAGAATTATTATAACCGCCGCCTAAAGTTTCCGGGTCGCCGTAGGGCCAATCTTTACACCATACGCCAAGGTTACGGACAGACGCAGTTATACTTAATTTCTCTATATACAACTTCGAAATCCAATTATGTGGCAACGAATAGGATAACGACAAATTATCGAAACGAATAAAAGAGCGGTCGAAGATTTTTGGCGGTGCAGGCGCTCCTGCGGGTCCTATTGCCTGAATCCGTGCATATTGGTTGCTGGGATTCTCCGGAGTCCAATAGGTATGCGTGAAAGCATTCGCACCCTGTATCAAAGCGTTGCTGTTATTATCGTCATTCAAGTACTCGGTCGAAGTGGCTTTTGCACCCCAACGAGAATACATATTGAACGTAAGAGTTAAATTCTTGAAGAAAGTAACCTCGTTGCGCATCGACCAGTTGATGGGCGGCGTGCGGGAACCCAAAAATACCTTGTCGTCATTATTATAATTATAATAACCGTTTGCTGCTTTTTGAAGCGGATTGTTGGGATCTTTCCAAACGATCGGGTCCCCCGGTCGCTGGTTGTAGTCCGTTTTCGCCTGATCAAAATCTTTTGCCTGCCAGATACCGGTTTGTTTGAAGTCCCATATTTCGTCAATGGGTTGCCCGATGAACCATCCGTTATTAATATCGTTTTGTTCCTTTCTGCCTATCACATTTCCGTCTGCGTCAAGCACATCTTTGTAGTTGTAGTAAAGATGTACAATTTTGTTTTTGTTGAACGAAAAGTTCACGCTGGTATTCCATTCCACTATATTGGTTTTGACGTTCACTGTGTTAAGTGAAATTTCAAAACCTTTGTTGGTTACCTCGCCGAGGTTGGTTGTTATATTATTAAAACCGGCGAATTGTACCAATTGTTCATTCATAATCATATTGTTGGTAGTGATGGAGTAGTACTCAAACGTACCTGAAATACGGTTTTTCAGAAAACCGAAGTCCAAGCCTAAATTCCATGCCTGCGATGTTTCCCATTTCAAATTAGGATTTGGCAAACGACTAATCGTTAAATATTGGAAATCAAGAGGGGAATTTGATCCTTTGGGATAATATCCATACCATCCGCCTGTTGTAAGATTTGAAAGCGCTGTGTAAGGGTCTTCCAGCGAGCGGTTTCCATTTTTTCCCCAAGTAATTCGCAACTTACCATAATTCATCGGCTCAAATTTAAAGAACGGTTCATTGGTAAATGTCCATGCTCCGGCTATTGACGGGAATGTAGCGTAGGGGTTGCTTGTTCCGAAAGCCGAATAACCGTCCCTTCGCAGTGAAGCAGTCAGCATGTAGCGTTCGTTATATGAGTAAAACAACCGTCCCAGATAAGAGGCGGAAGATTGCTGGGTATCGTTGGTATAATAATCGACTTTCGACTTATCACTGTTGCTCGTATTGTGGAAACCTAATGCATCCGAAGGTGCGAAATTCTGTGCGGCAATATAGTCTCGCCACGACTGTTGCCTTCCGGCTTCTTGCACTAAGGTAATACTGACGCGATGCTTTTGCGCAAAAGTTTTTTCCCAGCTAAGCTGATTATTGAGCGACCAATTGTATAGCCAATTATTTTCCCTGTACACATATCCATTGGTTGTCTGCCAATTCGGATTTTGCGATGATTGCCAGAAATAGTTGTGAAACCATTGGAATCGGGGCAATGCATTGAATGAATAGACGATGTTGAATGGAAATGTTATTTTGGCATTAAAAAGCGGGTTAAGCACATAATAGCCTTTGTCAATTTGCTGATATTGATTGTTAAAGTCGAAATTAGTGCCTTTAAAAAATCCCATGCCATTAGGAAATTGTTCCAAAGTTCCGTCATCTTTGCGATAATTACCATACGGAGAGTTCCGTATCTGGTTTTGATTAATCATACCATAGCCCGGGTCTAAATTGGGCATCATATTTGAATCAGGGTCGCTTCGTTTCTGAAAATTTACGTTTGCGCCGATTTCAAGCCAGTCAAATACTTTACCTGATACTTTCATGTTGGAACGAATATTTTGGAAAACATCACCTGTTATGGCGCCTTCATTTTTTGTAAAACCGTATGACATGTAGTAGTTTATACGATCGCTTGCACCAGAAATATTAGCATTGTAGTCCTGATTGAGGCCAGTTTGGAATGTATGTTTATACCAATCGAATGTATTACCTGCGAGAAAATTATTAAAAATAGTTTTCGTGTTATCAATTGCGGCGAGACCGAGACGATTCCCCCAAATACTGAGGTCTGAGTCTCCGGCAGCTGAAGCGCTGTAACTCCTCCATGTATCGAGATCAACGCCAATACTTCCCAAGTTATTTGGATTATCAAAAAAACCCTTTTGCGTGGTACCTATCTGGTAAGCCTCATAAACGCCCGTAGCAGGATTCATTCCGTATGTTTGCGCTTTATTATAATCTACGCGATGTTGCAAATATTGCTCCGGAGTCCACACTTGGCGATAATCGCTCTTTTGCGTGGTGCCTATATTTACATTAATATTGACAACCGGTTTACCTTCCTTTCCCTTTTTGGTAGTGATGATAACAACGCCGTTTGCTGCCTGTGCTCCGTAAATTGCAGCCGCAGACGCATCTTTGAGAATGTCTATTTGACCGATGTCGTCGGGATTGATTTCCGACATTTCACCCGAAAATATCATTCCATCCAGAACAATCAATGGATTATTATGACCGCCGGATGTATAAATCGAACGTTGTCCGCGTATTTGAATATTTCCGCCTCCTTTTGCCGACGGGTCATTTGTAATAGCCATTCCCGCAGTGCCGCGAAGTACATCCTGTATGGTTTTAGGATTCTCGGCTGCAATTCTGCCCGGAATGATTTGAGTGACAGAACCGGTCAAGTCTTTTTTACGCATCGTTCCGTATCCAACCACCACCACTTCGTTCAGTTGGTTGGCGTTTTCAGTAAGAACTACATTGATCAAGTTTTTTCCGGCAATTTGAACCTCTTTGGGTTGATAGCCCACATAGGTAAACCTTAATGTTGCGTTGGAAGGAGCTTCCAAGGCAAAGTGTCCGTCAATGTCCGTGATTGTTCCGTTTTTTGTTCCTTTCACTTCAACACTGACGCCAGTCAACGGTTCATTGGAAGCATCCACAACTTTTCCTGTTATAGATAGACTTTGCGCCAACATTTTACCCGTTGTAAGTAGAATAATTAAAACAATTAATAAATGTTTTCTCATACATTCATGCAGATTTGTGCTTCTTCCAATTTTGATTTAAATAAATTAAATAAATTAGATTTAGCTGTTAATAAAAAATAATATTATCGTCAAAAGTATAAAAGAAAAAATATTCTTAGATAAATGTTACCCCTACAAATGCCCTACTAAGGAAAGAATTAACATTTACCTCTTTATTCTATTTTTATTTTTTCTGTTTATACCAATTTTGCAACACATAAAAAGCCTCTTTGCGTTGTCCTTTATCGGAGATAAGTCCCTTGCGGTTAAAGCCATCCTGAGTTTGCGGCAACAAACGGCGAGGGGAGCGAAAATCTTTTAATATCCAAGGCGACATACCCGACAGGGAAGGCGTCATCCGCTCGTCAATCATACGAAGGGTTTTCCGGTATATTTCCGCTTGATACTCTTCTGTCCAGATTTGTGAAGCATCACCATGATTACCAGCAACTGCATCACCTCCAAATTCGCTGATAATGGTTGGCTTATTATAATCTATCTGCCAACTTACACGGTCAATTTTTTCATTTCTGCCGTCATACCAGCCTACGTATTGGTTGAAGCTGATTACATCCACATAGTCGCTCATGGGATCCCGAACCGATAGTATTACTCTCGATTTATCATTCCGTTCCATTGCCATGCTGATGAGGCGCGTATTGTCTTTTTGACGGGCGTAAGTGGCTAATGAAGATAGAAACTTGTTGCGGGATTCCCCCGGAACCGTTTCGTTGGCTATCGACCAAATAATAATATTCGCGCGGTTGTGGTCGCGTTCAATCATTTCATCCAATTGATTTTGCGCGTTGGCAAACGTTTCCGGATTATCCCATTGTATCGTCCAATAAACAGGGATTTCCGACCAAACCATTATTCCCATCTTTTCGGCCAAACGAACCATTTGTTCATTGTGCGGATAATGAGCCAAACGTACATAATTGCATCCCAACTCTTTTGCCCATTCGAGCAGCGTACGGTCTTCTTCCGTCGAGTAAGCGCGTCCGTTGCGAAAAGCGGCTTCTTCATGGATACAGATTCCTTTCAGGAAAATGGGTTGGCCGTTCAATAATATTTTTGTTCCCTGCGTTTCTATGGTTCTAAATCCGATTTCATCTTTAATGCTGTCGGTGGGAGATTTAACGACAACTGCATATAATTTCGGAGAATCAGGCGACCAGAGTTGAGGTTTGGCTTTTATTTCGACAGAAGCCGTACCGTTTGCATCGGTTGTCAGTTTTTGATTTATCTTCAATTCGGGAATTACAATCTGAACGTTTTGAGCCGGTTGATTTTCCGATAATTTTACGGAAGCTTCTATCACATCCGGCGCGCCTTTTTTCAAATGTACGTTGTAGGTTTGGATATAAGAAGAAGGTACTTCTACCAAAAGTACATCGCGGGTAATTCCGCCATAATTATACCAGTCAAAGTTTATGGTAGGGATTCCTTCGAGGAAACGATGGTCGTTTACTTTGACAATCAAGTTGTTGGAACCTTTCTTTAGCAAACCGGTTACCTCAAAATTGAATGGAGTAAATCCCCCCGTGTGTTCTCCGACTTTCTTCCCGTTAAGAAATACATCCGTGATATAATTGGATGCGCCGAAATAGATGAACACCCGTTTTCCGGAAGGTTCATAATTAAACAAACGTCTGAACCAAAGGGCGCCTTCATACAGTAACAAATTGTCTGAGAACGTATTCCAATCACCGGGGATGGGCATTACCGGCGACAAACTGAAATCGTACTCTTTGAAATCCTTAACGTTGTCCACCTGAATATCCTGAAAAAATCCGGTTGGCGATGGTTTTCGACGGTAATCATAGTATCCTGTTTCCAGCGGATCGACAATATAATTCCAATAGCCGTTCAACTTTTGGATGGAGCGTCCATAAACATTTTGAATTAGCGGAAATAAATCCTTTGTTGTTTGAGCCGGCAAAGTATTAACGGCGCAAAAGCATAAAACAATGAAAATAAGTTTTTTAGTATTCATAATAACAGAAATAAAAATTTTGTAATTAATTATTTTTAGGCGTCATTGCGAGCCGTCAGGCGAAGCAATCCAGAGTATTGTTTAATGGATTGCTTCGGCTGCTTCGTTACTCGCAGCTCTCGCAATGACGATGCACAATATTTGAAATAACATAACATTAGTTTAACTTTTTAGATGCTGATCCTTCGCTCAATAGAGAACTGAAATTGTCGTTGGGTTCCAAATCCAATTTCTTACGTAAGCGATATTTTGCCATTTCTACGCTGCGATAGGAGATGTTCAGCAATCCGGCTATCTCTTTGTTGCTGAGATTCAGTTTCAGATAAGCGCATAGACGCAAATCCGATTGAGTCAGCTGAGGGTATTTGGCGGACAAACGATCCAATAGTCCGTCAAAAATAGAATCGAAGTATTGTTCAAAAAGCGCCCAGCCTTCTTTGCTGTTCAGTTCCGAATCTATTTTTTTTACGGCTTGTTTTATCAGCATTCCGTTGGAAGCTCCTTCTCCTGATTGCAATGATGAAATGTTATTTTTCAGGTCGATAAGAAAATTATTCCGTTTTGCATCATTCATTGTAATGATTGCAAGTTGTTTATCTTTCTCCCTCAATTCAATTTTCAGTTTTTCTTTTTCCAATTCGGAAATATGTTGTTTTTGCTTTAGATTGATATTTTCCAACTCTTCTAACTTTTGGAGCTTGCTTTGCTCTAATCTTTGTTTTTCTTTTGCTGTTTTACGCTTGAAATATAAAAAGATTAAAAGGAGAATTCCCATGAAACAGAGTACATAAACAAAAATCATCCATGAACTTAATAACCAAGGTCGATCAACTATAACAATGAGTTCTTGCGGTGGAGATTCAAAATCACCTTTATTCCTGAGTTGTATAGTATATTTTCCTGATTCCAACCAAGTTATGGTGAGAACATCCTCAATTTGTTCCGTTTTCCAGATGGTATTCAATTCCGGAATCCGGTATTCTATGAGGCGATCCGGATTCAAATGTGTCGGATAAATACTGATATTGTGTTTATTAAATGGTAATTCAAAATACGGTTTATTACTATTATGGTAGATCGGATCCCCTGTTCCATACGCTTTTACCATTCTTATCTGCAAATGGTTTTGAATGTACTTGTTAAGTTGATAATATGAAATTCCATTTTGATAACCAATTACAAATACATTATTATCTAATTTTGAAATGTTCGGTTCAATCCGTTTATTGTAAATACTCGAAAATATTCCCGAATATTTTTCCAGATGACCGCCGTCTCTTGTGACATAACCAATATCATTAGGCGATTGATACCAAAAGAGATTTTTAAATTGGGAAAAATTAGTCAAATCGGGCCCGCACAATTGAAATATCGAAGAAGCATATCTATCCTCCACCAAACTATCCAAGCGAATATCATAGCGAAACGGCATTTCTGCGTTAGAAAATATCAGATTACCGTCCAAAATGGATATTAATAAATAAGGTGTTGTCTCCAAAGGAGTATAATACATTTTTGTATTGGTTACCGTCAATTTATCATCCGACAGTTGAATCCTGAGAAATCCTTTTCGGGGAATAATTGCCCACAAATAACCGTATTTATCAATCTGTAAACGGCGCACATTTTCTTCGTAATTCCGGATTTTAGCAATGTAAGTAAGTTTTCCTTTAATAAGTTTGTAATAACTTAGTCCGTAATAATCGCTGCTTATATAATCATCTGAATCCGGATTTAATTGTATAAGCGAAGTAGCGCCTTCACTGTGAATACATTCCGGAATATTTCGTTCTAAGGAAAACACACCCAGATCATGCGTGTAAACCAATTTTCCTGCAATATTGTGCATAGACCAGACCGGGCCTGTTGTTCCTTCAATTAAAGTACATCCGCCATCGGAATGCATCTCGTATAAACCGGTATTAGTTCCTATAAAAACTTGATTGTTCACTTTCACAATATTGTGGATATTTCCAATGGAGGGAGAAGGGGAAAAAAACCGCTCGCTACGGCCTTGATATAGTACTGCAACACCTTCGTCCAATCCCATCCAGACATTATTTTCCTTATCAACATAAGCGCTTAATACTGTGGTAGAAGGAAGCATTGCCGCCTCGCTTACATTTTGCTGAATGTTACACGCCGAATCAAGTACATATAAACCGTTTTGAGTCGTTCCAATCAAAAATTGATCATTAACGGCAAAGCAAGAGAAAATTTTGTATTTATTTAAAACGGTATTGGTTTTTATATTTATTGGAATTAGTTTTGAAGAATCCGACAAATAAAAAGCTCCCTGATGTTCAAGAAATATGACCAACGCCCCATTACTTTTCTGATTTATGCTCATGATTCTATCGGTAACATCAGTTATCGGAGTTAAGTTATTATTGGAATCAATTTCGCATAAAGTATTTCCATCTTGTACGAACACGCGTTTTCCTGTTACAGACATGTGCCGGAAAGACTGCTGAGGAAAAATCGAAATAAAAGTTTGCGCCGGTATATTGTATTTAATAATGAGTTGATGGGCTTGGAAATAGATATTATTTGAATCGGGAGAAGCCGCCTTCCAAAAATCGATGGTTGAATTGCTCTTGGTATTTTTCCACAACGGCGTATATTCAAACATGCCGTCGGAGCCCATTTCCCATCTGCCAAACTGATTTACTGCCCCTGAAAATAAAGTTTTAGTGGAAGCGTCATAATATAAACTCCGTATAATTAAATATTCTTTTGAGGGACTTACTTCCCATCGGACACCGTCATAAATACCCAGCCCATTGTTGGATGCAAAAAAGAGGTAATCATTAATTCCGGAAGTTATTTGCCATATTTGGGATTTCTCAAG
>Ga0209629_10000771_pt1 | contig 18512 bp, 16 predicted proteins | sample TergutCu122P5_FD_187286 | JGI IMG/M metagenome (GOLD analysis project Ga0209629, IMG submission 187286) | Cubitermes ugandensis P5 segment gut microbial communities from Kakamega Forest, Kenya - Cu122 P5 (SPAdes) (version 2) | ecosystem: Host-associated > Arthropoda: Insects > Digestive system...
AAGCATCTTCATTCAATGTGTGAATCACAGTGTCGACAGTCGGCATCGGCAGTTGTTTCCCTTTGTGCTGGCTGAAAGGCGCAATACCTATCCAATAACCTGTTTTTTTGCCAATTATCTCCTCCATCTCTTTTTCTGCCTGAACGCTGTCCGGCAAAGTTATTTTTACTTCGTCAGGTACGTTTAATCCTAAATCGAAAAACACTTGCCTGTAGCGTTCTACACTGTGTCTCAACGGATTAGACTGTCTGTATCCTCTTTTTATCAGCGCCCGTTTTTCTTTTCTTCCCTTGTCAATCACCCTGATTCGTTTTCCTGACAGAAAAAAAAGCGCTCGTAACAATTTGGTTCTCAACACATCATGCAGATCGGCAACGCAATCTATTTTTTCCTTACGCAAATCGCCGTAAAGACGAAAAATACCTGTTACTCCTTTGTGCCTCCCGTTTTTTTCAACAGCAATAAAGTTGATATTGTCAAATCCTTGAAACAGAGGCGTTACCAAAGGTGTCGAAACCACAGTAAAGCGATGCGCCGGATACTCCTTCGCCAAGGTATGAATCACGGGTATTGCCATAGCTACATCACCCAATGCCGACAGTCGAAGAACAAGATAATTCACATCACTGATACTTTGATAGTTAGGTCAAAAAACAATCACTATCCTTTTGTATATAATACCGGATTCAAATTCGGGTCATTATACATTTTCATCTGCCTGTACACTTTCATCAATTTCCGTCCAGCTTCAATATCAGCCAATAACCTGTCAATTGCCAGCGAAAGGTCGTTTTGTTGTTCCACTAATACTGCCAGCCTTCGCCGGCATTGTTCACGATGCTTTTCGGAGGCATCAATGCGATTCGCTTCCTGTTGCATGTGATATATTTTCAACACCAAAATGGAGAGCCTGTCGATAGCCCAAGCCGGACTCTCGGTGTTGATGGTTGCATCGCTCAACACATTGATATCTTTATATTTATCTAAAAAATAAGTGTCAATTGATTCCACCAAATCGGTTCTCTCCTGATTCGATTTGTCAATTCTACGTTTAACAGCCAGCGCCTCCGCCGGTTCAATTTCCGGATTACGGATAATATCCTCCAAATGCCACTGCACCGCATCAATCCAATTCTTCGCAAAAAGATAATACTCAATCGTTTCCGGTTTGTATGGATTAGGCATCGCAGCATCCACATTATCGGTGATGTGATAGTGTTCAGTAACTGTTTCAAAAATAGAATTGCAAAGCGATGCATTCATACATTTCAAAATTCCATGTTTCAAGATTCTAATATTCGACTACAAGCAGTATATTATCACCAACTACCTATTTTTTTACCTTTATAGTATATTGCACACACAGCATTACGCCCATGACCTCCACTTTCTTGAATATCAATTCCAAATTTTAAACTATCACACGATTTAAGAATAGATACAATGTCAGCCACATTCCCTCCCCATGTTAATGTTATACTTTTCATGTATTTAATTACTTCAGCAACAATGCTGTCAATCTCTTCATCTGATAATTTTGCCGTTTTTATCAATCGCACTATTACATGACATCGCACTATTATGGAACTGTCGCTTGTTGCAATATCTTTAAGAACGGATTGGTCATTCAGTTTTTCTATCGCTGCTATGCGAATTTGTTCTAAATCAGCATTTTTTGCAATGTCAGCAAGAATGATCTGGTTAGTTATTGTTTCTACAGCTTCTTCACCCACACCAAAATAGCCATCTGTTTTCGCAATTTCCATAAGTACATGTTGGTCTGTAATCCTTTTTACCGCTTCTCCCCGTATAATCTGTCCTTCATCTGATTTAGCGATTTTAATAAGCGTATCTTGGTCTGTAATCTTTCTGATTAATTCACATCGCAGATAAGTAACCCTCTCTTGAGCTTTTGTACGTACCCAAGATTCTTCTTCCTTGTTATCAGCAATTTCGCGAAGTATATTTTCATCAGTAATCTTTTCTGTTGCAGCCTCTCGAATAAAAGAGTCGTTATCCGTTTTAGCAATTTCGATAAGTGCATTTTCGTTAGTAATCCTCTTTACTGCAGCCTTGCGAACCTGACTGTTCGGATCTATTTTAGCAATTTTAAAGAGTACATTTTCGTCAGTGATCTTGTTTGTCGCTGTCCAACGGGCGCTTGAACTAAGCGCTTTAAATGCAACCCTTTCCAATTTTTTCATGTCAGTAATTTTCTCTACCGCATTACTTGCCTTGTTGCTATTCTTGCTTTGCCAAGCAGGTTTGAACAAATCCATCTATCCCGCTTTATTTTACGTTTGCTCTTTTCGCTTAATACCTGTAATGTTCAGGTTTATAAGGACCTGCCATGTTTACGCCGATATAGGCAGCCTGTTCGGGTGTCAGTGTTGTGAGTTTTACCCCTATTTTTGCCAGATGCAGGCGGGCTACCTCTTCATCTAATTTCTTCGGCAAACGATATACATTTACATCGTAACGGTTAGTAAACAGTTCTATCTGCGCTAAAGTCTGATTAGTGAAAGAGTTACTCATTACAAAGGAGGGATGCCCCGTAGCGCATCCCAAATTCACCAGACGCCCGTCGGCAAGCAAAATGATGCAGTGTCCGTCAGGAAATATATATTTATCTACTTGAGGCTTAATGTTTTCATACACAATCCCTTTGTATGCTTTCAATTTACCTGCTTGAATTTCATTATCGAAGTGCCCGATATTGCACACAATAGAGCCGCTTCTCATCTTTTCGAGATGGTCAATACGGATAATATCACGGTTTCCGGTGGTAGTTACATAGATATCTCCTTCTGCAAGGGCATCTTCGACAGTAGTTACCTCAAAGCCTTCCATTGCCGCCTGTAATGCGCAGATGGGGTCTATCTCTGTGACCAGCACACGCGCTCCATACGAGCGCATGGAGTGTGCGCAGCCTTTGCCCACATCGCCATACCCGCATACTACCACCACTTTTCCGGCAATCATTATGTCGGTAGCGCGTTTGATGCCGTCCGCCAGCGATTCGCGGCAACCGTACAGATTGTCGAATTTCGATTTTGTAACAGAGTCATTGACATTGAACGCGGGAAATAACAGTTTACCTTCGTCCAGCATTTGGTAAAGCCGGTGAACGCCAGTGGTAGTTTCTTCCGATACCCCTTTTATTCCGGGAACCATGCGTGTCCAAAACGTATTGTCGCATTGCAATACCTTTTTCAGGGTTGCCATCAGCTGTTGCTCATCTTCACCTCCGGTACAATTTTCGAGCGCAGAGGCATTTTTTTCGGCTGCCGCACCCACATGAATCATCATAGTAGCATCGCCGCCATCGTCAACAATCACGGAAGGACCCTTATTACCTCCAAAGGTCAATGCCTGAAGCGTGCACCACCAATACTCTTCCAGCGTTTCGCCCTTCCATGCAAAAACGGGGATACCTGCTGCTGCTATGGCTGCGGCAGCATGGTCTTGGGTAGAGTAGATGTTGCAACTTGCCCATCGCACTTCGGCTCCCAAAGCCGTTAACGTTTCGATGAGCACCGCCGTTTGGATGGTCATGTGGAGAGAGCCGGTGATACGTGCGCCTTTCAACGGCTTACTGTCGCTATATTTTTCCCGCAGAGCCATCAATCCGGGCATTTCTTTCTCTGCCAGCACAATTTCACGGCGTCCAAACTCAGCCAATGAAATATCGGCAACCTTGTAGGGTAATGTAGAAAACAATTCTTCGTGCATATTACTGTTTTTTCTGAAAGCGCAACGATATTCGCTGCGCAAGTTATTGTATCATTGTTAATTATTTTTTTTCTTCCATGAATACGGCAAGTGCATATCCCAAGCGCGGAAAAGCCTACAAAGATAACGTATTTTTTGCAAGGCCGGAAATGGCATTTCTTAAATTCAAGGTAAAAATCAATGTAAGAATTTTCAATCTTTTATCCGGTTTTACCCATTTTTTTTCTATCTTTGTAACATATTTTAGTTACCTGAATCATTTAAACCCACTGATTTTATGGATAATCCGACAGACAGAACAGTTCAAACTACCGATACATCAATTCGGTACAGCTACAGCAATAGAGAGTGGAACGAACAGCAATTCCAAATAACTCAGGCAAATAAACATCAACAGGAGGAAAAGAAAAATTCGGTTGAATTGACGGAAAAAACATTGGCAACTATTTACATCATACAAAAATGGGGAATATTTCTTGCTGTTTTCGGTTTTATTTCCGCTACGTTTATGTTATTTGCTTCTTTCATCATGTTAGTTGTAAAAAGTTTTCAACAAGTTGGTCCATTTTCCAGCATGCTTAGCCTGTTTTATCTCCTTTTAGGAATAGCTCTGGTAGTAATCTCTGTATTTTTACTCCGCTTTTCCAGCCAGGCAAAACAGGGCGTTGATCAAAAAGATTCATCTGTAATTGAATCTTCCTTTATGCAGTTAAAATATTTTTTTGCAGGTAGCGGGTGGATAACTATTATATTAGTGATTTTCACTATTGTAATGATCGTTGTCGCTATTATTCTGGGTGTTGTTGCTGCTGCCGCACAAGCAGTTGAGTGACAAAACGACACAATAAAAAACAGCGCAAATGACATTTTGTCGTAAATTCAAAATGTAGCGTTACACACATATTCTTCTATACATCAACGTTTTACCCATATTTTGCCTCTTTTTCTCTGATTTGGTACGTTATTTGTTCCATGTCTGACAGAATTTAACATTACAAGTTTAACTTATCAACAAAAGGAGGTTATTATGACACTGATTAGAAGAGGCGAAATAGTTCCAACATGGGAACATTTCTTTAATGATTTTTTGAATAATGATTTGACTGACTGGTCGCACCGTCATTATTCCGACACAAACACCACACTGCCTTCCGTCAATATTTTGGAACGTGAAGATGGTTTTGTAGTAGAAATGGCAGCTCCCGGAATGGAGAAAAAAGATTTCAAGGTTGAGGTCAATAACGGTAATTTGACCATTTCGTCCGAAAAACAGAGTGAGAACAAAACGGAAAACAAAAAAGGAAAAGTAACGAAGCAAGAGTTTTGTTATCAATCGTTTAGTCGTTCTTTCGCTTTACCGACGATGGCTGACACCGATAAAATTTCAGCAGAATATGACAAGGGTATTCTTCAGGTAACCATTCCAAAACGCGAAGAAGCCAAACCAAAACCGGTGAAACAAATTGACATTAAGTAATTTGTCTCACAAGATTGATAAAGAGGGCAGCGTTGAAACTATTAATGCTGTCCTCTTTTGATTTTCATTAACAGTGAAGAAAAAGGTAACAGCAACGCCATAATGAGGAGCAACGCCAACAACAGGTGGACATTCAGCATCCGGAGAAAGAAAAAGAGTAAGACGACGCCCCCATTTATAGCAAGGATGATCAGCGATATTTTCAGATGCGACGTTTCCAGAGCCAGAAACCGGTGATGGAGATGACACATATCAGGATAAAATGGTGATTTTCTTTTCTTTATACGTAAGAAAAATACGCGTATCATGTCGAAAAACGGCACAAACACAATGGCGGTAGAGAGAATGGGAGCAGTAGCAGATAGCGGCGTGTTTAAGGCAATTTCATTAAATTCAATTCCCAAAATGGCGACCAGCGTCCCCAACACTAAAGAACCGCTATCGCCCATAAAAACCTTATTTTTCTTCCCGAAAAGATTGTACCTTAAAAAAGAAGCAAAAGCACCTGCTATGGCAAAACTTAACACCGCATATTCATACCTGCCAAACGAAATAAAGAAAATGCCGAAAACGGCAGTCATCATCACTCCTAATCCTCCTGCCAGCCCATCGATGCCGTCAATAAGGTTCATGGCATTCATCAACCCAACGATGACGAACAAACTTAACAGGACGCTGACGATATAATTCAGATGGTCAATGCCGAAAATACCATGAAAGCTGGTAAATCGGATGTCGCCTAAAAAAATCAGCAGACAAGCGCATAGTGTCTGCACAATAAACTTAGTGCTGGGAGCGATAATTAAAATATCGTCTTTCAACCCTGTGAAAAACATGATGATCGTGGCGGCAATAATATAGCGAAGCGCCGTGAACGGCAATTGATGAAGACACAGCAACGTTGACAGCATGACACCCATAAAAATAGCCACGCCTCCCAAATTAGGAATCGGAATCTTATTCACCTTTCTGTAATTCGGACTGTCCCAGAGCTTCTTTTCTTTCGAAACAAGCGCTATAATCGGAATCGTAACACCCACAATAACAGCGCTTAACAGAAAAGATAAACCAATTTGAATGGCGAGTAACATGCTGTGCTTTTTTTTGACATGCAAAGATATATCAAAAAAGTGTTATTCGTGCAAAACCTGTACTACTATTTACAGAATAGTTCGAGATTATTAAAATAAAGATTCAATTTCAGAAATTATTTTTGATCTTGAAAACTTTTGATTGTAGTATTGCTCTCCCCGTTTGCCCATTTCATCTAATTTTTCTTGAGGATATTGAGATAACCCTTGTAAAATTTGGGCAAAAGCGGAGCTATCACCTGCATTACAAGTCAACCCTGCACCTGCTTCATGCACAATAAATGCACCTTCACCATTCAGCATTGCCGCTATGGGTTTGGCAGAAGCCAAAGCGGTTTGCACACGTGTTGGGACAGTTAATGCAAATATCAGTTCGTCTTTGAGTGATACCAATAAAGCGTCCGCATGAGTGATGAGATTAGGCATTTCTTCGGTCGGAAATCGTCCTAAAAAATGGACATTTTTCAGATGTGTTTTTTTTACTTCTTCTTCAAACCATGCTTTTTTTCTGCCATCGCCAACCATGATGAGTTGAACATTACTTTTCATCTCATTCAGTCGTTTTGCGGTGTCAAACAAAGCTTCGCAATCCTGTGCCTCTCCTATATTTCCGGTAAACATGACCTTAAAACCGTTGGGCATTAATGAAACGTATTTGTGATGATCTATTTGCAGGTTTTCATAAAGCTCTTCAGCCCAATTCGGAGCATAAAACAGTTTATCTGCCGGAACGCCTTTTTCTTCAATAGACGAGCGAAAACTTCTTGACGAAATAAGAATTTTATCAACATGCTTGTAGATAAATCTCACTATTTTTGTGAGCATTTTATGAACCCACTTTGAACGAATGTTTCCTGCCGCATTCACACTTTCGGGCCATAAATCCAACACCCACAACAACACGTTTGTTTTATAAAACCAACGATGTACAATTGCCGGAAACGCAACGGTAATGGGCGATGTGGCAAACACCAAAATAACATCACATCTTTCGCGATGAAACAAGATGTAAACACAAGATGTTATCACAAAAGAAAGGTAATTAACAAACAAACGAACGCCGGAAGCACTGCCTCTTGGAATTACCGGCACACGACGGATGTGTACTCCGTTGTGAATTTCTTTACGCCGGGAAAACAACCCGTACCCCGCATAGAATTTACCTTGCGGATAATTTGGTTTTCCCGTTAAAACTGCAACGTCATGCCCACGCTCTTTCAAAGCAAAGGCGAGATCATTTACCTTAAAATTTTCAGGAAAAAAGTATTGACTGATAATTAAAATTTTCATTATTGATTCGATTCGCTCCAAACCACACGTTTTACATAATCTGTGTAAGACAAAATTATCCGCACCACCTTATCCGACACATTGGGCATGCTGTAGTCCGACACGTTTCGGAATGTGTTTGGCTTTTCGTTTTCAAGTTGAGTCAAGCCTTGCATCACACGCTCGGGATTTAAGCCGACCATCATCACGCTGGCTTCTTCCATCGCTTCGGGACGTTCATGCGCTTCGCGAATATTTAATGCAGAAAATTTTAAGATGGACGATTCTTCGGAAATCGTACCGCTGTCGCTCAGCACAGCTTTGGCATTCATTTGCAAAGCAATGTAATCGCTCAAACCCAACGGCTTTTCGAGCATCACCAACGGATTGAATACGACATTGTGCGTTTCAATCATTTTTCGGGTGCGCGGGTGCGTGCTTACAAAAACAGGCAGTTGATAAGTCTCGGCGATTTGATTGAGGATTTTCACCAAATTAAAAAAGTTTTTTTCGGAAGCTATGTTTTCTTCGCGATGTGCAGAAACTACGAAAAATTTTTGTTTCTCAAGTTTCAAATCGTTTAAAATAGTTGACTTTTCTACCTTCGGCAAATAAGCGTTAAGCACTTCAAACATTGGACTTCCGGTTTTAATCACTCGATCGGGAGGGAGCCCTTCGCGAAGCAGATATTCTCGTGCAATATCGCTATACGTCAAATTGATGTCGCTGATATGATCCACAATTTTGCGATTGGTTTCTTCGGGCACACGCTGGTCGAAACAGCGGTTTCCGGCTTCCATGTGAAAAACAGGAATGTGTCGTTTTTTCGCAGCAATAGCGCAAAGACAAGAATTTGTATCTCCCAACACTAAAAACGCATCAGGGTTTTCTTTTGCCAAAACAGGGTCAATATGGATTAAAATTTGTCCGGCAGTTTCTGTTGCGTTTTTTCCGGCGGCATTCAAAAAATAATCGGGCTTGCGAAGTCCTAAATCTTCGAAAAAAATTTCGTTCAGTTCGTAGTCGTAGTTTTGTCCTGTGTGTATCAACACATGTTCAATGGCAGGTGATTCGTCCAATTTGCACAACACACGCGACAAGCGAATGATTTCGGGGCGTGTGCCGACTACTGTGATGATTTTTAGTTGTTTCATATCCGTTTTTCAACAGGTTCAAAAAATGTATCCGGGTCATTTGCATCAAACATTTCGTTGATCCAGAATTGAGTAATGAGTTCAGTTTGTCCGATGTTGGTGATGTTGTGAGTGTACCATATCGGCATATCTACATAAGCAGGCTCTTTTCCGGAAAGCATGAAGCTCAACACTTCGTCTGTTCCGATTTTTCGTAATTGAATTTGTGCTTCACCCTGTAACACTACAAAACGCTCTATTTTTCGGGTGTGATAATGGTTTCCTCGAGTAATTCCGGGCTTTGTAGTAGAAAATGAAATTTGCCCGCCGGCGTGTGATTTTATGGTTTCAACAAAAACACCTCGTTCATCTTCGCTTTTTTTCAGCAGAACCGGAAAGTGCGATTGTGCATCAATGTAACAACGAAATGTGTTGAATAAATTTATCTCGAAAGCAGATGAAAGTTTAGGAATGATGCCTTGTTCGAGATATTGCTCTTTGTAAATTTCCAACAGGTTTAATAATTCTGAAACTTTTTTTTCTGCGGTGTGAGGCAAGCAAAGTTCTTGTTGTGATTTTTCGGAAATAGCGATTTGATAAATTTGTTCAGCAAGTTCGCCCACATAGATAAGTTTCAGTGAGCCGTCAACATCAATTTTAGGTTGTTCACCGTGCGTGAGTTGATGACAGAATGTGGCTATAACCGAATTATAATAAGGTTTCCCGAAAGGACCATACACATTTGGAATAACCAATCCTGTGAAAAGCGTATTATGTTTTTTTGCCCAAGTTGCAAGTCTTTCACGCCCTTCGCGTTTTGATTTGCCGTACAAATTATCACGTTCTTCTTGTGTTGATGATGAAAAAATCACATGAGGCGAAACGTTTGCAGTCTGCATGGCTTCTATGAGTTGATCGACCAAACGAAGATTGGTTTTGTAAAGCTCTTCTTGACTGTCGCAACGATTTACAGCGGCTAAATGTATGATGACATCGCACTGTGTTACAAAATGTATCATCTCTATCGGACTTTCAAAAAACGCATCTTCAAAAGGAATTACAGCCACATCGTTTTTTGTTTTCAAAAGATTGAAAAGATGTGTACCCACAAAACCTGCTTGTCCTGTAATTCCTATTCGTTTCATAAATGTAATATTTTGTCTCTATTAGCTTGATTTCTGATGGACATCCTCTCTGATTGTGTGCAAACGCAACAATTCCTTTTTCATGCCAGCCAAATCCAAATGACGAGTATTATGCGAGTGGTAATCTTCAATGAGTGCAATTTTTTCTTTGCCTTCTACAAAATACTTGTCATAATTCAAATCCCGACTGTCGCAGGGAATACGATAATAATTGCCCATATCAATGGCTTTTGCCATTTCTTCGCGCGTAACCAACGTTTCGTAAAGTTTTTCGCCATGTCGGGTGCCGATAATTTTGACTTTTGCCGATGACTTATACAGTTCAATCAGGGCATTTGCCAACGTTTCGATGGTTGCTGCGGGCGCTTTTTGCACAAACAAATCGCCGTTTTCGCCATTTTGCCATGCAAAGATAACCAAATCTACGGCATCTTCCAACGTCATCATAAATCGCGTCATATTGGGGTCGGTAACTGTCAGGGCTTTTCCGGCTTTTATTTGCTCAATAAAGAGTGGAATAACCGAACCTCGACTTGCCATTACATTGCCGTAGCGCGTGCAGCAGATGGTTGTTTTAGCCTCTTTCCCCAAAGCACGACCTTTTGCAATTGCCACTTTTTCCATCATCGCTTTGGAAATTCCCATGGCGTTGATAGGATAAGCCGCTTTGTCTGTAGATAACACAACCACATTTTTCACGCCGTGTGCAATGGCAGAATCCAACACATTTTCCGTTCCCATCACATTGGTGCGAACGGCTTGCATGGGAAAAAATTCGCAACTTGGCACCTGCTTCAATGCAGCTGCATGAAACACATAATCGACACCGACCATTGCCGCATCAATCGAGCGTTTGTCGCGTACATCACCGATGTAAAACTTCACTTTTTCGTTTTGCAACTCGTGCCGCATATCGTCCTGTTTTTTTTCATCGCGACTGAAAATGCGAATCTCCTTGATGTCGGAATCAAGAAATCTATTGAGCACAGCATTGCCGAAAGAGCCTGTGCCGCCGGTTATTAGGAGGGTTTTGTTTTTGAATAGGGACATATTATTTTTTATACTTAAAAGTTTTGTATTAATATTGTGCAATAAAAAGTTTAAAAAATGGGTCAGCAATAAAGTATTCGTCTCCTGTCTTTTCTACTATTCCGCTATTTATCAATTCCTTGACTGCGCGCTGTAATGTTGAAACAGCCGGTAAACGGTGCTTTTGAATATATTCGGAAGAAAATATGCTTTTACCTTCAATCGTCAAAGAATTGAGTAATTGTTTACGGCTTTGTGATTGACGGTCAAACAATTCCATATAATAATCGCTTTTATGAACAAGTATTTTTTTTGCACTTTCATCAATCATTTCATTTGTTATAAACACCTGACTATTAACTGCATTTTGCCATACTTCCGATGCTAAAAGTTGAATATAATGTGGAATATCGGCGGCAGTGGCAATCAAATATCTTGCCGTATTCTCATCAATCAAGATATTTGACAGAGCAAATTTTGTTTGTAAAAACTCTATTGTATCTTTTTGAGGCAAAGTGCCTATTGTCATTTGCGAAGCGGAATTATAAAATGCTCTTTTCTTGTCGTTAAACATCTCTTTGAGTAAATGCGTTTTACTGCCGAAAAAAAGATAATTTGTTTTTTGCTGCTGCTGAATTTTGCTGCGTAAAAGTGCCTCAAAATTAATATTTTTTAATTTATCCATCTCTTGATATTCATCAAAAAAAACAATTACACGTTTGCCTTTTTTCGCAAGATATTCGGGCATATCCAACAATTGTGAAATAAGCGTTTCATCTACTTTCGTATTGGCAAAATCAATCGAAAATTCGGGCGTTCCATCCTGTCCAAATATAAAAACAGGGCGTATGCTTTTGATTATCGAAGTAAAAGCCCGGGCAAACTTGTTCAAATTCGACTGTTTTTCAGAAAGAGCTTTTGTATAGAGCCGCACAAACGATTCCGGAGAAAAAACAGGCATAAAGTCGAAGTAAACACAAACAAAACCTGATTGTTCCAATTGCTCTATTACTCTGAAAACCAACGATGTTTTTCCAAATCGACGTGGCGCATACAACACAACATTGTTGCCTCCCGAAAGCGTACTGACAAGCCTTTCAGTTTCCGACTTTCGGTCGTAAAAATTATTTGCCTTTACAATTGTGCCGTATGAAAATGGGTTCATTTGCTTATTATTTTTCGTACAAAGATAATAATTGTTTTTTGATTATGCAAACATGCGTAATGCTTTTTTGCGTAACACCGCCGGTGATTAGGAGGGTTTTGTGAGTGAACATAGTATGGATATTTATTTTTATATTGTTCCGGCATCTACATGGATATTCTGCCCTGTGATGCTTGACGCTTTGTTTGACAATAAAAAAGCAACCATTTCTGCCACAGATTTAATATCTGTCGGACTTTTTAGTGAGGTGCGTTTGTATATTCTATTTTTTTGTTCTGTATCTAAACCGGAACTCATATCGGTTTCCATAAATCCCGGAACAACAACATTAGATCGAATGCCTAACTCGCCCCATTCTCGCGCCGTGTTTTTTGAGAAAGACTCTAAAGCACCCTTGCTTGATGCATACATGGCCAACCCTTTGTAACCGGTATGAGCGCTGACTGAAGAAACATGCACAATAGAACCTTTAGTCCGATGTAAGAGCATATTTCTTATAGCATATTTGGTTAACATCATTGGTGAAAACACATTTACGGTGTACATTGCCTCTAAACGACTAAGGTTAAGATTGGTAATGATATCGTAGTACGCAATAGCCGCATTATTTACAAATCCATCCAAACGAATGCTGTTTGTTACAAACTCTTTGAATACAACTTTATGAATGTTGACCGCATCGGCTAAATCAACACTTTTGAAAAAAAACTTGCCGACAAATTTTTTTTCTAAGGCTTTGACCTCTTCTGTATGTGTTCGGGCAATACCAAACACAACGGCTTCGCTTTGAAGCAAAACCCTGCATATTTCTATCCCAACTCCTCGTGAGCATCCTGTAACTAAAATGTTCATGTTCGTTTAATTTTTCCTGTTCTTGTTAAAGGTAATGATTCTACAAATTTAATTCTTCGGGGAATTTTATAGTCTTGTAGCTTTGTGTTCAAGTATTGTCGAATTTCTAATTCTGATAATTGAAATTCTGGTACTATTTTTATATCAGCACACAAGATATTTCCTAAAACCGAATTAGATTTTCCATAAACCAGCACTTGGCTTATTCCGTCTATCTGTGACAAAATATCTTCTATTTCCTGCGGATTAACCTTGTAGCCTCCAACATTGATGAGTTCATTTTTACGATTTTTGAAACGAAATACCCGATTTGTTTCATCAACCCATTCGATTAAATCCCCTGTTTTATAATAATTGTTTGAAAACACAAAACTATCTGATTGCCCTAACAAAGATTGATGTATCAATAATTCATCTTCCTCTATTTTAATCTTATCCAGCAATGATTCCGGAATTTCAAAATACTCTCCTTTCGCTGCAAACAAAGAACCCGCTTCGGTGGAAGCATATATGTTGTTTATTTTGGCTTTGGGAAACAATTGTTTGATTGAATCATACAATTTGCTATTAGACTTTTCTCCTCCAAATGTTATTCGTTGAACATATTCATAGCTTTTTTCTACAGGCAATAATAGCCGATAAAAAGTTGGAGTGGCTGATATATGGGTTATTTGATAGTTTTCAATAGCCTCATACACTTCCAAACGAGATGAGTTGAAAACATTTACCATAGTGTTTTGGTTTAAAAACGCCTGAAAAAAAACTTGCAACCCTGCCATGTGAGTAGGGCTATACGCAAAAGCCCATGTTTGATCTTGGTATTTATCAGACATTTTTACCGACCGAATCAAATTCGGTATAGTATGGGTTACTTTTTTCGGCTGACCGGTTGTCCCCGAGGTAAAAATCGTGATTTCGGAGGTTGAGCGAAATATTCTTTCAACAAGGTTGTCGATTGAAGAAAAATTGTTGATGTTTAAGGTTACAGCACGGTTTATTTTATTTTCCTCTAAAGTATTAATTTCATCCGATTTCAAATCAGAATCTAATAAAACAAGAGGGTTGTCTGAAATAATGCCCAATATTAAATTGCAAAAATAATCAAACAAACTACTTGTTTTATATATCGGACAATAAGAGGTTGACTTGTTGATTTTGTGCAACAAATCTCTGTATGTATAAACAAATCCTCTATCTACTAAAAAAACATCCATTTATTTTTTCAATTTTTCATATATTTCTCCAATAGTATTAACAATGCCATCTTCAAAAATGTCAATATCAAAAACATCCTCAATTCGCACAGTTAGCTCCGCCAAATCCAACGACATAAATCCAAGATCGGTTCTCAAGTTGTTTTCCGGTTGGATAGACGATAGTGTGCTCAAGCCTTTAGAGAGGCGAACGACGTTGACGATTTCTAATAACTTCTCTTCCATGATTTATTTATTGTTTTTAAGTTTGTTTCCAACGGTATTGCTACTGCAGAACAATCATATTTTTTTGTAGATATGTGTTCTGCTAAAATATATTCGGTATTGTTTAGTCCATTGGGGAACATAAAAGTGCCGAATTGAAATATAAACGGGCACATATCTTTTTTATCCCTGTAAACTTCTCTAAACCCTACATCCATATTCCCTGTGTAAATATATGAGTATAGGTTTTTTATTCCATACCCTCGCCTCCTACCAAAAAGAAGTTTCATAAATCCTGCATCTCGTCCATCGGGTTCTACGGCTGTAGAGAACACATATTTATCGTTTACTTTACAGCCGTAAATACACGATCCGTTTATGTCGAATATGTGTTCTGAATCCCACTTGCCACCGTTGTTGTGTAAAAAACGAATAGAATTTTGACTGAATGGGCTATCAGTTGCATATAAAACACCATTGTCTACAGGAAAGGCAACGCACCCTCTATAAATTTGATCACCCGAAACCACACGCTCTACTTTTTCAAAATTATCGGTTGCCCGCCAAATAGTAGCCGCCTCATCAAAATCTCCGGTAAATATCCATACACACAAATTACTCACATCCGGAACGATGTTATGAATATGGTTTATATGATTCGCAGGAAAAGTATATATGCGACTCCAATTATCTGTGCTCATCCGTCTGTAAATGCTAATAGGTGGCTTTTCCTGAGTTGCGATATATTCACCAAAAACAACCATATTATCAAATCCGGGAACGTTATTTATCACGGAAATATTTAGGGTTCTAACTCCTGTTTCGGGTACAAACCCCGGCTTCAACTCCATGCTCTGAAGATTTAATTCATAAAACCTCTTGTTTACAAAAATTATAACTGTTTCGTTATTTATTTGAACAGCATTTCTTATACCCAAACGAAAAAACCTATATAAAATTTTAATTCTTGACAAGTATTTTTCTTTGAACCCCAAACTTACTGAGTATTTTTCAATCACATCAAATGTATGTGGATCTAATATATAGAAGTTGCTGAAGCGATAAGTCAATAAACGCCCATCACTGAGAAAACACAACGGTTTTAATCTTTTTGGCAATAAAATCATTTTTTTATATAATAAGGGTAACCTGTTTTATTTCTATTTTTCAAAAAGGATATGTATTTTCGAGAATCTACTAGCCCCACATTAATGTCGTTTATTTTTTCCTGCTGAAGTATTTTGTATTTTAGCAAATCTTTTTTTAACCGATATTCTGCGTAGTAAAACCTTCCCCATTCAGGCTTTCTTTCCAAAACTACTTTTTTGACCTGAAAATCTCCGTCTTTTATGTCGAAAATCCGTTTGTGATACCATTTGTCATCACTTATTAACCAACCGGGGAAAGCCTCTTCGGCCACATGTGTAATCGTTAAATAGCGCGACAAGTCAATACCTAAACCGACAATTACTGCACCATGGTCTAAGCAAAATTTCCATGAGGAGTTTATCCCATGAGGTGTGAGGTAATCTCCATCCAAATTATAGCGCATCATATCTGCAGCCAAGGGACCTACGGCGGTCATCGGATTCAGTGGAAATCGACTTGTTACACTGCCCTTACGTCTCATTAACGTGTGGGGTAGAAGCCCTGTTGTAACAACTGACCGTCGAACATCATACGTACATATCAAATCATTTACATCGGTAGTTAATACGTTTTCATAGTCCGGCTCTTCGGGAAATTTTCTAATAACAGGCATGGCTAAAGTTCCTTTTTCTCCAATGAGATCAAGTAGCCGTTCGATAATCTCCTTTGGATTCAAACCTGTACCCGACAAAGCATCGTATGAAGAGTGCACAATCAAAAGGGATCCTTCGCCAACGCCTTTACCTCTCAAATAATTGATTACGCTCGTAAAGTCAGTTTTTGCAATCTTTTCTGTGTTTGAGATAATGTTATTATGAGGGTTGTGCTTTTTTAGCCTTGCGACATTTTTCCAATATAGTTTTTTCAAAAAAACTTCAATGCAGGGATGTAAAGAAGCAATTTTTTCGTATAGTTTGCCTAAACTCATGTCTATTTAATTTTTATCAGCAATTAACGTTTGGTATAGGTCGAAATACTTGACAAAATTTTTATCTTTATCATAATTTTCAACAACCCTATCTATGCAATTTTTTGAATAAAATTGTTTGCCATTTTGCCTGATGATACTGATTGCGTTAAAAACGGCATTTATATCGTTTTTTGCTACAGCAACACCCGTTTCGGGAGTAACCAATTCCGGACATGCGGTTGTATTGTAAACAATCACCGGAGTTCCACAAGACATGGATTCCACAATGGTAAGTCCAAAAGTTTCTTCAACGGAAGTGGAAATATACACATCTGCCAAAGAATACAATTGAGCCAATTCATGGAGATTTTCTGTGCGCTCTATCCCTATAATTCCTTTCGGTAATTTTGAGATTTGTTTTTTACTCAAACCTACTAATATGATTTGATTGCTGCCTGCATCCAACAGTTGATGTAACTTAATAAAATCATTCAATCCTTTTCGTTTATCCCATATATTAGCCACTCCAAGAATTTTGAATTTGTCGGGGATATTATACTTGTCTTGAATGTTTTTTGTATTTGTTTGTAAACTAAATGTAGAAATATCCACGCCGTTATTTACAATTGTTACCAGATAGTTTTTTAAAAATGAATGCTTGACCTGATTTTTTAGCCAGTCGGACACTGTGGTAATAGTTAGGTTTTTTACCGAAGTAAACCATTGTTTTTTTTGCAAAAAATTCTTTTTTGATCGATCTAAAAACCAACTTTTAGGATATTGTTTTTTCTGTGGGCAGTGTTCGCAAAGGATTTTCCATTTTTCGCACCGCACGTAATCAAAATTTCCGCAATGTCCGGTAAACGACCAGCAATCGTGTAGAGTCCAAACAATAGGGATATCGACTGTTTTTAAGAAATCGAATAATAATTTCACATTGATATAATAACCGTGTATACCGTGGAGATGAATGACATCCGGCTGTACGTCTTTGATTTGTTTTATTAGTTTTTTTGTTGCCCTTCGTGAACCTAAGCCATGCCTATCAAACAATCTTGTTTGCAAAACATGTAAAAGAATTGACCATTTGGAGTCAATACGGATCAGTTTTGATTCACTCGGGCGCGGAAATCGTCCAAAAGCGATATAGCTTTTCCAGCCATTTTTTATCGTTATCCTACCGATTTGATCGGCAATTGCTCCCACTGACCCCAAGTTTCCGGCTACAACAATTTGAAGAAGAGTTTTCACAAGTGATTCCATTTTGTACAATTCGATATATTTTTGTGCCGCTTTTTCAGGACTAAATAGCTTTACATTTTCAAAGCCGTTTTGAATGATTGTCGTTCTGAAATAGTCGTCTCGTATTATTGACAAAATTCCTTGTCTTATTTCATTTATGTCCTGAGGATTGACAAGTACAGCCCCATTTCCTGCAACTTCACGCATGGGTTCAATGTTTGAGGTTAAAACTGCTCTTCCTACAGTTTGAGCCTCTATAATTGGCATACCAAATCCTTCATAAAGAGATGGAAAGCTAACAATATCACAATTCCTATATTCTTCAACTATTTCCTCATTTGTTAAATCCGATGTTACGGAATAATCAATATGATTTATTGTTAAAGCCTCTTTCTGTTCAGAAGAAAGTTTCCCAACAATACATAAATGACAAGGAATAGAAGAAAGTGCAAGTGCAACATTCAATAAATTTTTATTCCACTCAGTGCCGATGTGCAAAACAACCGGCTTTTTTTTATCAAATTCTTTTGGCGCAAATTGGAACAAAGGGTCAACAGCATTATAAATAACTTCAATATCAGATCGATTTGTAATTTTCATCAAATTGTTTTTAGTATGTTCAGAGATACACACAACTTTATTTACAATATGCAGAGGTATTTTAAACCATAACAATTCAAATATTTTTCTTTTTACAGGATTTTCTACGTAATGAATAGTTCTCAAATCATGAATAGTCAGAACAGATTTACATCCTATCAGAGCAATTGCACAGTAATGAATATCGCCGGTAATATGAATGATAGCATCAGTGTTCTTTTTAACTATCTTTTGCGCATACAGTATATTTTTTACGATAGATAACGGGGTGGCTTGCCATGTAGGCATATACCAATTTTC
>Ga0209629_10000772_pt1 | contig 18508 bp, 10 predicted proteins | sample TergutCu122P5_FD_187286 | JGI IMG/M metagenome (GOLD analysis project Ga0209629, IMG submission 187286) | Cubitermes ugandensis P5 segment gut microbial communities from Kakamega Forest, Kenya - Cu122 P5 (SPAdes) (version 2) | ecosystem: Host-associated > Arthropoda: Insects > Digestive system...
GCCGATATTGTCTGTATTCAGGAATACGGATTCGCGGCAAGCGGCGCTAACAATATAACGGAGGATGATATCATGAAAGCCTTAAATAAATATCCCTATCATTGTTTTCCCCGAATGCAACAGCCTTTTCGAAACGAAATTTACGACGTGGGCTTTTTTTCCAAATTTCCTATTCTGTCGTTTGAAAAAGTTCCTTATGAGAGCGCTTACAACGAATCGTTTGCCGTCGAATTGGATATACGCGGAAAACGAGTAACTCTGATTAATAATCACTTAGAATCAAATAAATTAACCGATGAAGATCGAAGCAGTTATTATCAATTAACCAAGGAACCGGATACTCAATCTTTGGACGATTTTACTCAAATAATGAGCAAACGTTTGACGCCGGCTTTCATAACGAGAGCCGGTCAGGCAGATATTATATCTCAAGTAATCAAAGAAAACAAAAATCCGTATATTATTGTGTGCGGAGATTTTAATGATACTCCTATTTCTTATACCCGTTTTAAAATCAAGGGCGATCTGAAAGATGCTTTTGTCGATAGCGGTTTCGGATTGGGAATCACTTACAATAAATACCGCTTTCTGTTCCGTATTGATTATATTCTGCACGGCGATAATATTAAATCCTATAATTGCACGGTTGGAAAATTGAACAGTTCGGATCATTATCCGCTTTGGTGCTATTTGCAGTTGAAATAGTTTCAACCGAGCGATTAATTTTTTATAAAAAATAAATAATATGACCGGAAAATAATAAACAAGTGTGAAACGTTAGTAAATATTTTGTATCTTTACGGGTCTGTATTTTCAGATAAAATATGGATAAACACATTAACAATTAACGATTTATGTCTATTGCTCTATGGAAAATTCTGATTATTTTTGTGTTAAATGCCTTGTCGATGGGGATGAAGAAGCATTTACGGTGTTATACAACAAGTATCACCGTAAAATATATTACTCTGCCTTGAAGATAACGCAATCTGAGGATTTGGCGCAGGATATAACACAAAATGTTTTCCTCAAAATCTGGGAAAACCACTCTACACTTGATCCAAAGAAAAATTTTGCAGCATTCCTCAGTGTCATCTGCCGAAATGCCATTTTTAATATTTTCAAAAAAGCGACACAAGAAGAAACCATAAAAAAAGAACTGCAACAATTTTCCGGAGTTACAGATGACGAACATGACAAAGACGATTTCTATGAAATATATACGAACCTGTTAGACAAAGCTATTACAGAACTGCCGCCACAGCGCCGTAATGTGTTCGAATTATGCAAACTGAAGGAAAAGAGCTACGACGAAGTTGCAAGCAGTATGAACGTTTCGCGTAGCACTATCCGGGATCATATCGTGAAAGCCAACAAATTCATTCGCGAGTATCTTTTGACACACGGAAATCTTTCATTTGCAATACTGTTTACCGTTTTGAATATTTAATAGATACTTGATAGGGAAAAAAAATTCCATACCCGACCCACCATTTTGAAGTCTTAATTGTATTAAATATAAAAAACAACCCGATGGATAAATGGCAAACTATATTGGAACGTTTTCTACGGAATGAATGTACCGAACGGGAGAACAAGATTGTTTTCTATGCTCTTCGCGACGGGCTGATAGACGAAGAGTTCCGTTGTGCGATAGATAAAATCATAGAAGATGAGGAAACCTTTGCGTATATTGACCAAATGAAGCCTGTGTCCGATGACGTTTTGAAAAGCATCCGCCTCCGTTTGAACAAACAAATAAATAAACCTGCCGGGCATCGATCGTTCATTCCCGAATGGCTGAAGATAGCAGCAGCAGTGATCATTACCCTGTCGGTATCGTGGATGGCTTTTCTCTTAAAACCTTCCGAAAAACCGTTACCCTATACGTCGATGAACACCATCCATGTTTCTGCCGGACAAAGCGTTAATCTAACTCTTTCCGACGGCACCGATATCTGGCTCAACTCCCGCTCTACCTTGAAATACCCAAACATATTTTCAGGAAACAAACGAGAACTCATTCTCGACGGAGAAGGATTTTTCGATGTAGCGCACGATCAGAAAAAACCTTTTGTGGTGCATGCCGGCGGATATGATATCCGAGCGTTGGGCACTCAATTCAACGTTAGCGCTTATTCTGACAGAGGCGATTTCAGCGCTTCGCTGTTTGACGGCGCGATAAAGGTGACTTCCGACACAGACACATTGCAAGCAATTGTCCTGCATCCGAATACACGTGTGCGGCTACAGGAAGGGCGATTAATTACGGAAAACATTACAGACTTTAGTCACTATCGTTGGCGCGAAGGTCTGATATGTTTTAACAACATGCCGTTTCCCGAGCTGATGATAGAATTTGAGAAATGTTACGGAGTCAAAATCTCAGTGGAAAACAATCGCGTAAAAACTTATGCTCCGACAGGCAAATTCCGCAAGTCGGAAGGTATTGATTATGCGTTGCGGGTATTGCAACGCAATTTCCGATTCCGAATAGAAAGAGACGATAAAAATCATATTATCTATATCAAGTAACCATTAAAAAAATCAATGCCTATGAATAAAACTAAATAATAAAAAAACGCCGGTATGTCTCGAAACTCAGACCGGCGTAAAAAATCAACACTCTTTTAACGAAATATATTAATTTTTTAATGACAAAGATATGAATTATAATTGTATTTTTTTTGTGTTTTGGCAAAAAAATAAGAAAACGCCACAATGCAGACGAATTTTTAGAATCATGCGAATCAGTATTTTTTTACTTTTTATGTGCAGCACGGTAATGTTTGCAGACAATTCATATTCACAGAATGCCAGAGTAACTATCAACCGACACAATGTCCCGCTGGAAACCGTGTTGGATGATATAGAGAGTCAAACCGATTATCTTTTTCTTTATGACCGAATTCAAATTGACATGAACAAAAATACCACAGTGAATGTCAAAAATATGCCGGTGAAAGAATTGTTAACCTCTTTGTTTTCTGATGAATCTGTAAATTTTGTGATGGAAGGCTCCCATATTGTTTTGCTATCATCTGAAAATAAAGTATCGGTTTCCCAGCAAACACTTACCATCACCGGTACCGTTACCGACACCAACGGCGAAGCGCTATCCGGTGTAAACGTCGTCATCAAAGGTACTACTACCGGCGTAATTACCGACGCCGGCGGATTGTATTCGATTAATGTTCCCAATGGAGAAGCGACTCTGCTATTCTCTTACATTGGGTATGTCAGTCAGGAAGTCACAGTAGGCAACCAACGTACAATTAATGTCATACTGAAAGATGATATCAAAATGATAGACGAGGTTATCGTTGTGGGCTATGGCATCCAAAAGAAGCAAAGCGTAGTCAGCTCCATAGTACAGGCAAGTAATGAAGAATTATCCAGGTCGGGCAATGTTACCGACGTACGCCAGGCATTAGCAGGGCGTCTTCCCGGCGTTATCACCACCATGTCGACCGGCGAACCCGGCGGTTACGGCGACGGGTCAAGCGCAACATCGATCTTTATACGCGGGCGTAACAGTTGGAATAACAGCGCTCCATTGATTCTGGTCGATGGCGCTGAACGCAATATGAATAATATCGACATGAATGAAATAGAAACGATTTCTGTTTTGAAGGATGCTTCTGCAACAGCAGTATTCGGAGTGAAAGGCGCAAACGGGGTTATCCTGATAACCACCCGTCGGGGAAAGGAAGGCCGCCCCGAATTTAATATATCATACGACGCAACATCTTTATTTATTTCAAAATTACCGGACAAATTAGATTCGTATGACGCTTTGCGAATCCGGAATGAAAGTATTGAGAGGGACGTATCGCTAAACGAAACCTTGTGGTCTTATTATACGCCGACAGAAATCCTGAGACGCTACCGGCAGCGGGATTATCCGGAGTATGAGTATGTTTATCCCAATGTAAACTGGACAGATGCATTATTTAAAAAAGCCGGTTGGTCGCAACGCGCTTCGCTCAGCGTAAGAGGCGGAACAAATTTTGTAAAATATTTCGGTTCGTTATCCTATCTTCACGAAGGCGATATGTTCCGCGATTATGATAACCATAAAACGTATGATCCGAGTTACGCTTTCAACCGCTTTAACTTCAGGAGTAATTTCGATTTTACTCTCACAAAAACGACCAGTTTTCAGGTTAATCTATCCGGCTATTACAGCCAGAAAAACACGAATAACAGTTATTATCAAATCACCAGCGGTTCCAATCGCATGATTTTTGCAGCAGCCTATTATATGCCTCCCGATTTTTATGTTCCGCAATATCCCGACGGCACATGGGGGGTCTCGACAAACTCAGTGGAAAAGTATGCCAATCCCGTCGCCCAATTATACAACTTGGGAATAGCTTATAGAAGAACCACTTCCCTGAATACCGATTTTACTTTAGTTCAGCAGTTGGATTTCATCACTCCGGGATTGAAATTAAAATCCTCTATCTACTATGACAACGCAATTGCTTCCACAAGTACAATCCAGGATATTACCAACAACACCCGTCCTGAACCGGGAGCGAATACCCCGGCAACCATTGTGAACCCCGGACTGTATAAAAGTCACGATCAAGATCCGAGCGAATATATGTGGTTCGCAATTACAAATCCTTCAACAGACTTTGATTGGGTGGTCAGACCATGGACAAGGGAAGGTGAAGCTGTAGTATTGGATGCCATTTCACGAAGGCTTGCGTATGATGTACAACTCGATTATTCCCGCAAGTTCGGCCTGCATAATGTAGGCGCTACGGGAGTATTCAGACGAGAGGAGCAAGCGATAGGCAGCATGTTTCCCACATACAGAGAAGACTGGATTTTTCGTGTTATGTATGATTATAATACAAAGTATATCCTCGAAGCCAACGGTGCGTATAATGGAACAGAAAAGTGGTCGAAAAATTACCGTTTCGATTTATTTCCATCCCTCGGAGTCGTTTGGTACCTGTCCAATGAGAAATTCTATAACATTAAATGGCTCAACCGCGCGAAATTACGCTACACGGTAGGATGGGTAGGCGATGATTCCGGCGGAGCGCGATGGATGTATCAGGCGCAATATGCATACGGAGGAGACGCTCGATTGCAGAGCGGCGCAAATGCTAATTCGGAAAGTCCCTATATTTTTTACAGAGAAGCGGCTGTAGCCAATCCGGATGCACGCTGGGAAAAATCCAAAAAAGACAATTACGGACTGGAACTGGGTTTATTTAATGACGCACTCTCTATCAATGCGGATTATTTCACGGAAAAAAGATATGATATGATGGTACCCGGCGGTTCAAGAGCTGTTCCTCCTTATTTCGGAGCTACTCCTCCCGCGGCGAATTTAGGAAAACTAAACGCGCGCGGGTATGAAGTATCGGTCAGTTTAAATAAGCGTACTTCTATGGGAATAGATTATTGGGTTTCGGCATATCTGACACATACACGAAACAAGATAGTTTTTATAGATGATCCGCAATTGCTTTTCGACTATCAGAAAGCGCAAGGCTTTCCGATGTATCAAACCAAATCCCAGATACGCAGAAATATCTACCAAAACTGGGATGAAGTCTATGCCAGCACGCCGCAAACAACCAATGACCAGAATAAAATCCCCGGCTTTTACAATATCGTCGATTTTAATGGCGATGGCGTCATTACCGGCGATGATAATCCGCCCTACGGCTATCCGGATACGCCCGAAAATACATACAATTTAACCTTAGGCGCAAGTTATAAGGGTTTTTCGGCAACCGTGCAATTTTACGGAGTAAATAACGTTACCCGAAATGCGCCTTTGACAAGTTTTGATGACGGTTACAGTACGGTTTACGGACATGCCAGGGATTATTGGTCGAAAGACAATCCGAATGCAAGTTCTTTTTTACCGCGCTATTTAACTCAAGGGTCTTTCTATGGAAATTATTATCTTGTTGACGGTTCGTATATTCGTTTGAAAACGGCTGAAATCGCTTATAGTTTCCGGAAACCCATATTGAATTATTTAGGGGTCAGTAACCTGCGCTTATTTGTAAACGGAAATGACCTCTGGCTTTGGACCCGGCTTCCGGACGACCGTGAAGATACATGGAACGGAGGTTCTGCGGCTTATGGAGCGTATCCGACGTTGAAACGCATTAATTTTGGATTAAAAATAACATTTTAAAAGAAAATTTATGAAAAAGATAATAAATATAAGAATACTATTAATAAGTAGTTTGATTAGCCTCTGTCTTTGTTTGAGTTCTTGTGTGGGGTATCTGGATAAAGCGCCGGAATCAACAATTTCGGATAAGGAGGTATTCGGAAATTTCAACAGTTTCCAGGGCTGGGTGGAAGTGATGTATGTTTGTATGGCAAATTACCACCAACGTTTAGCGGGCGACTATTATCATACGTTCAATGTTACGGATATGTTACAGAGTGTCCCTATGTACTGGGATGACGGTAATTATTGGAATCAATTATTTGCTTATGGTACAGAGCTTAATTTATCCGGTACAACCGGCACTATGTCAAAAAGGGTTTGGCCGCTTGCCTGGTATGCCATACGGCAAGCCAACATCGGACTGCAGAACGTGGATATGATGGAAGGAACACAAGAAGAAAAAGATTTGATCAAGGGTCAATGTTTATATTTCCGCGCTTTTTATCATCTTGAACTAATGCAATTTTGGGGAGGGATACCTTACATAGATAAAGTGTTATCGTCCTCCGATGTACTTGCCGAAAAACGTTTAAGCTATCGCGAAACAGCATTACGAGCAGCGGAGGATTTCAAAGCCGCAGCCGAATTGCTGCCGTTAAACTGGGCTAATACAAATACTTTGGTTAAAGATAACGATGGCGTGCGCGTGACCAAAATACATGCGCTGGGCTATTTGGGAAAAGATTTGTTGTATGCTGCAAGCCCTTTGATGAATGAATCTTCAACAGGAAAAAACGCCTACGACCCCGAATTGTGTAAACAGGCCGCTGAGGCATTTGCCGAAGTAATCCGGTTATGCGAAGAACCCGGCAGCAAATATAAACTGGAGACATGGGCAAATTGGCCGAGCATATTTGCCGTTGTTTCGGCAGGTCAACAAACTCGTCCGGGGGGGACAGAAGTTATTCAAAATCAAATGATTTATGAACCGGGTTATACAAGATTTACAACCACCAGAGCGGCAAGTCCCACTCAATGGGTAGCCGGAAATAACAGGACAGAAGTTCCTACTCATAATTATGTTAAATATTATCAGATGGCTAACGGTTTGCCGATAGATGATCCGAATTCGGGATATGATCCGAACAATCCATGGGCAAACAGAGAACCTCGATTCTACAATGATATTATTTTTCATGGAACCAGAATGATTATTAATGCTTCTTCTGCTACCGCGAAATTAGACGAATTTGCTCAATTGGACAACCAGGGCAGGCACCGTCATGGAACGGCTGCTGCGGGATCGTTTCCCGGAAGCGTAACAGGATATTTTTATAAAAAATTCCTGCCGCTCGGATGTAATCCCATTGATAATCAGTGGGGAAATCTTCAAGCCTATCAACCTCGTTTGCGTTTGGCCGACATTTATCTGATGTACGCTGAAGCGGTATATTACGGTTACGGTTCGGCAACGTCGAGTTTCCCGGGATCCGCTTACACAGCGCAATCGGCGATAGAACGAATCCGAAGCCGGGCGCAATTGCCTCCATTGCCGGATCAGTATTATTCCACCGCTGATTTTATGGAAACCCTCATTCGTGAGAGGGCGGTGGAACTTGCTTTCGAAGGTTTTCGCTGGTTTGACCTGCGGAGATGGAATATAGCCGGTGAACTTAAATACAGGGAAAAAACAGCTATCAATTTCGACTTGGATGAAACCGGAAAGCCGGTTAATTTCAAGGAAGTGGTAAATACAATACGTGTTCACGACAAAAAACACAACTGGCTGCCTTTTCAAACAAAGTTTACTACGATTCATGAAGGTTTTCCCCAAAACCCCGGTTGGTAGTCCTAATTATTATCACATTTAATAAGTCAGTAACATGAAGATAAAATATATTCTTATTATTCTGAGTTTGGTTTTGGACTGCTCATCGGGTGCGATTTACGCCCGGCAACGTTCGAAAAAAGAATTGAAGACGACTACTGTGTCGTCGGTTATCACGGATGAAACAGGTAAACCGGTTGCCGGCGCCCGTATCTTTGGGAACGATGGCGCAGTGCGCACGACAAGCGATGCTTCGGGAAAATTTATCCTTGTCATCACCCCGGGAAGCGAGATTTTGGTGGAAGCCGATGGGTTCATATCTCACGTATTTGATGCCTCAACCTCCAATTCCCAAACGTTTGTCATTTATTCCACCGATCCCGTGTTCGGTAAAAACAACATAGTAAACGTTGCTTATAATAAAATGCCTAAGGGCGAACTGACCGGAGCTGTCAGTATGCTGAATCCGGAAACAATCACTCCTTATGATAATATTCAAGGAGTTACGGAAATTATCAACGGCAGGGTGCCGGGCATGCTGGGCTCATCGAATATTCGCGGGATTGGAACGCCTGTGTTTGTGGTAGATGGTTTGCCCCGCGATCTGGCATTTCTGGATGTTTCGGAAGTTGAGGACATCACCATATTGAAAGACGTGAATGCCGCTATTCTATATGGAGCGCAAGCTTTGAACGGCGTAGTGATGATTACGACCAAAAGAGGAACGCCTTTCAAAAAACAAATAAACGTCAGCGCGCACTACGGATTGTCTTTTCCCCGCGCGCTACCTAAGTATTTGTCTTCTGCCGATTATATGGAAAACTATAACATTGCTCTTCAAAATGACGGAAAAGCTATCCGTTATGACGATGCCACCATCGAGAATTTCCGGAGCGGTAATCCTTACCGCTATCCCAGTACCGATTACTTTTCAAACGAGTATTTAAAAAGTTTCAAGCCTTTTTCGAAAATCATAGTCGATTTATCGGGCGGGAATAAAAACGCTACTTATTATTCCAATCTCTCTTGGGATAACCAAGGTAACCTGATTAATTTCGGTGATGCTAAACGAATGAGTGTCAATAATTTTAAGGCAAGAGGTAATGTCGATTTACAAATCACGGACCGGATAAAAACGTCTATCGATGCCGTAGGTTTTATCGGCAACAACCGGCAGCCTTGGATATCGACCGGAAATTATTGGTCGCAGGCTTCCACATTGCGCCCGGATTTATTCACGCCGCTACTCCCTATCAGTATGATCGATCCCGAATTAAAACTGCTGACAGGCAGGAAAAGGGACATCAGCGGTTTGTATTTAGCCGGCGGCAACTCTTCCTATCAACAAAATCCGATTACCGATATCTATCTTGGAGGTAATATAACGCAGATTACTCGTAATTTCTCTGTTAATAACAGGGTTGATGCCGATTTAAGCAATTTTGTTCCGGGACTGGGCTTTCATACCAATATAAGTTTTGATTTTCTGAACTTTTATCAGCAATATGTGCAAAACAAGTATGCGGTCTATCAGCCAACCTGGAATGAGCAGGACCGGATTATCAGTCTAACCAAATTCGGTGAAGATAACCGAACGGGTAACCAAAATGTAGGAAGCGCCTACGGACAACGCCGATTTGGTTTTTATGCAATGTTCGATTATGAACATACATGGAATAAGATTCATCATTTAAGCGGTAACTTATTGGGATATGGAAGTAATATTAAATACAATTATGATGTCCAGGCACAGAGATATACGAATTTAGGCTTGCGGCTTAAATATGATTTTGCCCATAAATATCTGATTGATTTCAGCAGCGCTGTGGTTAGTTCAGCCAAGTTGCATCCCGACAACCGGATCGGTTTTTCTCCATCCTTGGGTTTGGGTTGGGTAATCAGTTCCGAGGGTTTTATGTCGCCGGTATCCGCTATCAATTTTCTTAAATTAAAACTGTCTGCCGGTATCATGAATACCGACAATTTCGATTACTTTTTGTACGACGAACCTTACACCAATTCGGGCTCACTGTACTGGTATGAAGGAACAAGCGGCCGCAACGGCGTAATTCCTATCCGGGGAGCAAACAAAAACTTGTTTTACGAAAAACGTAAGGATATAAATATAGGTATGGAAGGGATGATGTTTAACCGTAAGCTATCGTTCGATGCCTTTTATTTTAACAATATCCACGACGGTATCGTCATACAGCCGAAGAATGCCTATCCGAGCTATTTTATTAATTCTAACAATAACGGTTACATCCCATACGCTAATTTCAATAAGAATGCGTATCGGGGATTCGAACTGGGACTATCATGGCAACAGAAAATCAGTGATTTCTCTTTTATGATTGGAGGTAATATACTGTATGCCACTTCAGAAAGATTGGCTGTTGATGAAATCTATCAAAATGATTATCAATACAGGAAAGGTCATCCGGTAGATGCCCGGTTCGGACTGGTTTCGGAGGGGTTCTTTATGAACCGGGATGAAATCAATTCACATGCATATCAGTCATTCGGCGCTGTGGTTCCCGGCGACATAAAATATGTCGATCAGAATAAAGATGGAATCATCGATACGAATGATGAAATTTATATTGGTCGCTGGCAACATCCTTTCTCTTACGGCGTGCAGGTAAAGTTATCCTTTAAACGGTTAACATTGTTTGCTCGCGGTACGGGACGAACCGGCGCCGACGGATACCTGAGCAATCCCTATTATTGGGCGCAAGGAGATGTCAAATATTCCGAATATATGCTGAATCACTGGACAGAGGCAACAAAGAATACAGCCACATATCCGCGCTTGAGTTCAACAACCAACAATAACAATTTCCGTTCTTCCACATTTTGGTTGTACAAGGATAATTACTTCAATTTAGAGCGGGTACAGTTGACATGGGATGTTCCTGTTATGCAAGCAAACAAATTGTCAATGAAAGAACTGTCGGTATTTGTAAATGCCTCTAACTTTCTGACCGTATCGCCCGTAAAAGATATCCGGCTGTTGAATATCGGTTCGGAACCGCAATACCGGTCTTTCTCAATAGGTATAAAAACATTATTTTAAAAATATAAAGCTGATAATATATGATAAATTTAATAAAGAAATATGGTTTTTTGCCGGTAGTTGCTACTGTGATGTTTTTAACGTCATGCGATTTATTCGAGCCGTTGGACGAAAATTACAGTACGTTTGACCGAGTGTTGAACGAACCGGCGTATGCTGAGGGATTATTAGACTATGGTTATACAAGGATACCGACCAACAACTTTTCATTTAACGACGTAGCGACCGACGATGCGGTAAGCAATGACCGTGTAAACAATTATATGCGGATGGCTACGGGCGAATGGACGGCAATGTTCGATCCTACGAACCAATGGTCGAATTGTTTACAGGGTATCCAGTCGGTAAACCAATTCATCCCGCTTATCGAAAAAATCGGGTGGCGCCCATCCAACCCCGAAGTCCATCAGTTGTACATCAGGCGCTTCAAAGGCGAAGCCTACGGGCTGAGAGCGCTTTTGAAATACCATCTTCTGGTAACTATTGCCGGTGAGGGCGCTAACGGGCAGTTGTTGGGTATTCCCATTATGAATGAATTTCTGGAAAACACTGCCGATTTTAATATTCCAAGGGCTACATTTGCGGAATCCATCAACAGTATTTATGATGATATAACACAGTCGTTGAGTTTCCTGACAATGGACGATTACAAGTCAGTATCTTCAGCCTCAGGATTACCGGCAGATTTTGCGAAAGTAGAGGTTGCTAACTATAATATAATTTTCGGTAACCAAACTGCTCAACGCATCAGCGGTCGCATTGTGAAAGCGTTGCGGGCAAAGGTGGCAATGTTGGAAGCAAGTCCGGCGTTCTCGAAAGATCCTGCGCTTTGGACGAAAGCTGCTACCTATTCAGGAGAACTGCTATTCTCCATCGGAGGTATTACCGGTCTCGATCCTGACGGACATCGATACTATCTGAAAAATTTAACCGATGCGGTGAACCTTGCCGCTACTTCCCCCATCGACCAGAAGGAAATGATATGGAGAGGGCGGAAGGTGATGTCTAATACGCGCGAAGCTGCCAATTTTCCTCCTTTGTTGTTTGGCAACGGAAGGATTAATCCGACTCAAAATTTAGTGGATGCTTTCCCTATGGCTAACGGATATCCGATTACCGACAGCAGAAGTCAATACGATCCCCAAAAACCTTACTCGGGACGCGACCCAAGGTTGCAGTTATATGTGATGTGCAATGGCAGTACATTTAAAGGAACGACTATATGGACAGGCAGGGGGGGGAAAGAAAATGCAAAAGACTCCATACCGACATCTACCCGAACAGGATACTATTTGAAAAAACTGTTGGTAGAGAACGTCAATATGAACCCTTCCGGGACATCGCAGGAGAACCATTACGAAGTCCATTTCCGTTACACCGACTTCTTCCTGATGTATGCCGAAGCAGCCAATGAAGTGTGGGGACCTGACGGCAATAACGGAGGATATGGTTTCACGGCGCGCGATGTGATACGGGCTATTCGGAAGCGCGCAGGTATCACGCAACCGGATAACTACTTAAACGAAATCAAAAGTGTAGAGGATATGCGCCGGCTGATACGTAACGAGCGCCGTTTGGAATTGTGTTTCGAGGGATACCGTTTTTGGGACTTGCGCCGCTGGAAAGCCGACATCACAGAAACTGCCCGAGGAGTCGAAATCAATTCCGACGCTACCGAATACAAGTATGTCGATGTGGAGCAAAGGCTGTACAAAGATTATATGTATCCCGGACCTATACCGAATTCGGAAATAATCAAATATAGCAATCTGATTCAAAATAAAGGCTGGTAGTTTTATTTATTCATTATATAAACATTGATTTTTTATGAGGAGATTATTCATTTTAATTATACTGATAGCAGGTTGTGTCATGTCCTGCCGGAATTTCGACAGGGATTTTCCCGATTTTATCCGGACTACCGGTTATTTCCCTTACCAGTTTCCCATCAGAACTATCATTTTGGGAAATTACATTTATGACAATAGTAACGACAACGCTCATAAATTTGTTATATCGGCAGGTATGGGAGGTGTGTACGAAAATAAGGAAGACAGAATCGTTGATTTCGTTTTGGATGAAAGTTTATGCGAAGATGCATTTTTTCCCAATATGGATACGATTCGTGTATTGCCTTCGAATTATTACCGGCTGTCTGACCCCGGTAAAATCGTTATTCCAAAGGGAAAAGAAAATGGAGGTGTGGAGATTCAGTTAACGGAAGCTTTCTTTAATGATTCGGCGGCAATACTCAATACCTACGTTTTGCCATTGCGACTTACGGGTACTACCGGTTTGGATTCGTTGTTACAGGGTAGCCCCTCTAAGCCTAACGCCGACCGCAGGATTGTAACCGACTGGATTAGCGCTCCAAAAGACTTTACAATGTTTGCTGTAAAGTTTGTCAATCCGTATCACGGCTCTTACTTGCATTACGGAAAAAGTGAAGTGAAAAACGCCACCGGCGCCAAGATGGAGGAGCGTACCTACAGCGAGCAATATGTTGAGCGTAATGAAGTATGGGATTTGACAACCGTGAGCCGATATGGCGTGTCTCTGAGAGGAACCTTCAAATCAAGCCTGCTAACGGGTTCATTCCCATTACGACTCAATTTTACGTCGGACGCTTATTTAACTCAAGGAGGCGTGGATTGTTCCGTTATACCTGCAGCCGGTTCGTCCTATACCATTACCGGAACAGGAAAGTACACTATTAATACCCAAGAATACGGCGGCAAAAAACGCGATGCCATTTATCTTGCTTATACCATCAGTAACGGTAATTATACCTATACGGCAACCGATACATTGGTGTTCCGCGATAAAGGTATTGTTCTGGAAACTTATATACCTGTTATAAAACATTGATTTGCGCCCCGGTATTTCGATATTTATGTATCGGGGCTCTTTTGTTTTTGATTTTTTAAGTATATTTCGATGAGAAAAGTAGTTTTCATTTCTTTCATTGCAGCGTTTTTAACAACCATGACATTAGTGTCGTGTAAAGTTGAAGATCAGCATGTTGAGGTTACTAAAATTACGTTGAACCGGAATACCCTCTCGCTTACAAAAGGGAATGAGGCGATGCTGACAGCCAATATTCTCCCTTTTTCCGCTTCGGGTCAAAAAGTGAATTGGCAATCCAATAATCCTCAGATTGCTACTGTTACCAATGATGGTAAAGTAAAAGCAGTGGCATTGGGAAAAGCAGTCATAACCGCTAAAGCCGGCGAAATGACGACGGAATGTCCGGTCACCGTGAAAAAAGCGATCATCGGCACATATTATTTTGATGGTTGGGCAGGTAAAAACAGTTTGGCAAACAATCCATACGAGCCCTGGGCTGCCAATGCGCCTACACATCTGACCCGCCGGTTTGTCGAAGAATTTCCGGACAGAGAACCTGTATGGGGATGGCGCGATGACACACAAGCTATCATGGAGCGACAGATAGACCTTGCTGCGGACAATGGTGTGGACTTTTTCCTTTTCTGTTGGTATTGGCACGATAACAAAGGTTACCTTAATGAAAGCGCCATCAAAAACGATTCAAAACACACAAGCTTGGAATTGTATCTGACCGCTCAAAACAAGCAGAAGTTACAATTCTGTCTCTTGATAGCGAATCACGACGGAGCGGAGATTATCGGCAACGATAATTGGGTTGAAGCCGTTAAATACTGGATTCCCTATTTCAGAGACCCCCAATATGTAACAGTCGATGGAAAACCTTTAGTGGTGATTTTCGGAACAAGCGACACTGCAATTGATACCGAGCAACTGGAAAAGATGCAGCAAGTCGCCATAAAAGAAGGACTAAAGAACGGATTATCCATTGCGGGATGCGGAGCGAACGCTACCGTGCGACGAAAAGCGTTTACACACAGTACGCACTATAACATCATACCCGGATATGCCTCCGGCTCTGCGCTACATCAGTATTCGGAGTTGGTAAACGCAACTCGGGAACAATGGAACGGAACGGAACAACAACCTTACATTCCCTTGCTTACCTCAGGGTGGGACAAAAGACCATGGGAAGGTACAAACGGCTTGAATCAGGCGGAAGGTTGGTATTTTACCGACGATACGCCCGAAGCATTTCAAAGTTTCTTGCGTGACGCCTTTCGATGGATGGATAATAATCCTTCAAAAACAACCAAAGAAAGGCTTACGCTGATTTATGCATGGAACGAACTCGGCGAAGGAGGGTATTTAGTGCCTACAAAAGGAGACCCGGAAGCGGCGAAACTAAAAAAAATCAAAGAATTATTGGATGAAAAGTAAAAATAAAACATAAATAAAAATAGAACATGAAAAGAAATTATTTTATCATTTTAACCGTTGCGCTTATTGCCGCTATCACTGCTTTTGCGGCAGTATCATGTAACGATGAGGATAAAACACAGGTAAGCGTCGCATTAAATACGGATATGGTGTCGCTTGTCATCGGGACGCAAGAATCGCTGACCGCAACGGTTACTCCAAATAATGCAGCGCCGGTAACATGGATCAGCGGCAACCCCGAAGTTGTTACCGTCGAGAATGGTTTGGTGAGAGCGGTAGGGGTAGGACGTACGGTTGTTAATGCAAGAGCAGGTAGTAGCACAGCCGTCTGCGATGTCGTTGTGACGGTTGTACCGATACCGGTAGAGCGTATTATTTTAAAGAAATCTGAGCTAATAATGGCTGTCGGAGATAAAGAATTTTTAGAGTATGATTTTATACCGCTTGAAACTACTCAGAGGAAAGTAATCTGGAGCAGCGATAACAACAGCGTAGCTACCGTTCATCGCACCACCGGCGAAATAACAGCCATAGCTTTAGGTGTTGCTACCATTACGGCTACTACGATCGAAGGCGGAAAAACAGATAAATGCGTTGTAAACGTATCTCCGGATCTTACATTGTTAAGCCCTGACGATAAGGCAACCATCTCGTTGAACCTTTTCAATCCGGAACAAAAGTTCAGATTTACCTGGCAAAATTTTAATGAGATTTCCGAATATATCTTAAAATTCGGAGATAAGCCCGACTTCGCGAATCTGATTTATTCTGTTGAAAAAACGGAATCATCGGCGGATGTTTTCTCATATAACCTGAACGAAGCGATTAAGGACAGAGTCGCTAACTCTGTTCCTGTTTATTGGACTGTCGAAGCAAAATCGTCGGCATTTAAGGTGATAACAAAAACCAAAACGTTGAATGTCATTCCCGACAGACGCGCCTACATGGTTTTGTCTCCCGAAAGCGCTACCGGTATGCAGATAACCAAACAGCCGGGTACCTATCAGTACTTATTAAGCACAACGGGAACAGCCTCAGTATCTACCGGAAGACTGGCAAAAGCGCTTCATGGCGATTCAATTGTGCTTTGCTTCAATTATAAGAGCGATGCAAAAGTATCATCTCCAAAAGTCAGTTTATACAAATCAGACGGCGCCTTACAAAAAGGACCTATCTCTACAAAGGAATTGCCGCAATCAAGCGAATGGAAGGAATGGGCTTTTATTATCGACTTTTCACTTTATAACTGGGGAGCAGTTGGCGACTACCTGAAATTGGAATTTGGCAGCGAGCCGGCGAAAATCGAAATCAATGGATTACATTTCAGAGGCGTCACAAAAGCGGAATATGTACCGCAGGTATTCACGATTGCCTCGAACAACAATCAAACGGTTTTGACAAGGGTTTCGGATACCGATTTTATTATCGAATCAACCGGAACTGATCCAAATGTTAATTTAAGTCCTTTAATTCATGGACTTCCAGCCGGAGCATCCGTACTTACTTTCGAATATATGAGCGAACAAACGATGACAAATCGTTTCCAGATCTATTATGGTCCGGGCTTATCAGAAGCGCGTTCAACCACTGATAAGTTGGGTACGGTACCTCCCGCAGCCGCATGGACGACTCGCACTTATGATTTAGGCGCCGATTTTAAGACCCATGTATGGGGCGCTAAAGGTGATTGGATGCGGTTTGATTTTGGTAACGTAGCCGGTTATAAAATCCAAATCCGGAACATTCGTTTTGAATATAAATAAAGTTATAATCATGAAAATCAAATTTATCTTTATCTGGACAATAGTATTACTTTGCGTTAGCTTTACGGCTAATGCCGGAAGTCCAAAGAACAAGAAATCGGCAACCATCGGCGTGTATTATTTCGACGGATGGTCGGGACAAAATAATCGTACCCGTCTCGGAGGCGTCCGGGCAGATGAACCTTGGGCAAAAGATGCTCCATCGCATTTGACCAAACGTTTTGTCGAAGAATTTTCGGGACGTGAACCCGTGTGGGGATGGCGTAATGACACACAGGAGATTATGGAACGTCAGATTGATCTGGCAGCCGACAACGGGGTTGATTTTTTTCTGTTTTGCTGGTATTGGAGAGACAATGGCGGCTCAATCAATCCTGCGGCTATTGAAAATCTATCGCTTCATAAAAGCATGGAACTGTACCTCACAGCCAAGAATAAAAAAAGACTCAAATACAGTCTTTTGGTTGCCAACCATAGTGGATCCGAGATACTCGGAGTCGAAAACTGGAAAGAAGCCGTGAGATATTGGACAAAATATTTCAAAGATCCCCAATATATCACTGTCGATGGTAAACCTTTAGTAGTCATTTTCGATTCGGGCAAGGGAATCACTGATGAGGATTTAGCTGCAATGCAAGAAGTTGCAAAAAAAGAAGGCTTCAAAAACGGTATCGCCATTGCCGGATGCGGGCAGGCTGTGAAGAGAAAACAGGGCTTTACGCATAGTACACACTACAATGTGATACCCGGATACGCCGCCGGATCAGAAGCACATAAATTCGAAGAATTGATCGATGCAACAAAAGCGCAATGGACAGGTACGGAACAGCAACCCTACATTCCCTTGTTGACCGCAGGCTGGGATAAACGTCCATGGGAAGGTCCCGACGGATTGGGACAAAAAGAAGGCTGGTACTTTCCCGACAGCTCTCCTGAGAAGTTTAAAAACTTTTTAAAGGATGCCATTCAATGGATGAACGACAACCCGAGAAAGACTACCAAAGAGAGATTAGCGCTGATTTATGCATGGAATGAACTTGGCGAAGGCGGTTATTTGGTGCCGACAAAAGATGATCCAAACGCTGCCAAATTGAAAATGATTAGGAAAGTTGTTAAAGGGAAATAGAATAAATATGAAAACATTATTAGCACGTCATGTTTTTTTTATATTTTTTTATTGTGCAACATGCCTGTTTTTTCACAGGGCTGTTTTTGCACAAAAGTTTACAATTCCTGTTTTTCCGGATACGCAAGAATACATGGGCAAAAAGCGTGGAGTTTTCTTTTCCATGGTTGAGTGGGTCGTGGAAAAGTCTGATTCGTTAAAAGTACCGATGGTACTGCAAATGGGTGATTTTGTCAATTTTGACAATTTTGATCATTGGGAACTTGCTTCTGTC
>Ga0209629_10000773_pt1 | contig 18503 bp, 11 predicted proteins | sample TergutCu122P5_FD_187286 | JGI IMG/M metagenome (GOLD analysis project Ga0209629, IMG submission 187286) | Cubitermes ugandensis P5 segment gut microbial communities from Kakamega Forest, Kenya - Cu122 P5 (SPAdes) (version 2) | ecosystem: Host-associated > Arthropoda: Insects > Digestive system...
TTAGATCAGACAGATAATTTTCCTCTGATGCTGTATTCCAACCTGAAGATGGCCGAATTAGGCCGAAACATGTAGTTGGTAAATTATTGTATTTACAAATATAGTTGTGTTTTTGACTGCCACTGTTGATTATTAATCTATTGTAGTTTTGATATACACAACGGGGATGACACTCCTTGAGTTAAGGATACACATTTAAAGTTTTTGTTTTTTATGTCTCCAATTTTGTGACAGGTACTAGATATGAACATTATTACTGGAAGTCAAGGTCTACAGCCCTACAATTAGGCCACTTGTCACATTTGTCAGAGAAGTTGCAGTCTTAATAATGTAAATCTCAGAATTATAGCTAGAGAAGTATTCTAAGTGCAGGTGGATGTTGGAATGCAGCAGTCCATGTTTTACCAGCAGACTTCAGAATTCTTAAGGAAAGGCATCCAACATTTAGTGACTTAATGCCCGTCTCTTTCCTTTAGGTGACTTTGTGTAATTCATTTTTGGTAATCACTGTATAAATGCATATCTGTCTTATACATTTGTATTTGTGTATAGTCTGAAGATTTTCCTTTCCTGTTTTCTTGACATCTTTTTTGTGGAAAAAAATTAATCTACAACAAAATTATGTAGTTACTGTCTTGCAGAGAGGAAGATGTATGCATTGCTTTTATGCAGTAATTGCTGTATAGTTATGGATAGGATATTGTAAACTTGTATTCTTGTTTCATTTGCTTTCATACTACCATATGTTTGGTGCGCTAGTGTATATGAATTTGAGGAGAAGTTTGAAAACAAGTCTGTTAATGTGGAAAATCTGTGTGTATTACATGAGTGGTATTATTTATTCTTTGTATTATTCGCAAGGCACTGGCAAGGCTGGACTTGAGTTACAACCCACTGGGTGATGGTGCCATAAAACACCTAAGCATCATGCTGCCTCAGCTGGTGTCCCTCACTGTACTGCAGCTGCAAGGCTGCCATCTTACCACCAGATGCTTCAAGCCAGAAGGTGTATTGTTGAATTGTAAGTAAAAATCTTTTGTAAAGTTAATAAAGAAGTATGTGGAATGTGTGTGATTTTTGTTTTTGCTACATATTTAGGAACACTCCAGATCAGATCACTGATTATTGTGACTCAGTTTGTTATAGTTCTCCACCAAGACAGATGACAGAATACTGTCATGAAATGTGTAATGTGTGCAGCCTCTCCATCTTCAGTAACTAACATGTGCAGTGATCCTGTCAATCTTATTTGAAGGTTTCATGCTTTATGTTTAAATAAACTGTGACAGAATTAAGTTGAAAGTTTGGACATGCATGGACATGTGCTTGTGTTTGCAGTGGGTTCTGTTCGTGTACTTGACGTGAGCTACAATGCTCTGGGTGGAAGTGGTGTGTGTGGATTCCTGAGTCAGCTATGTCCAACTGAAATCGTCAGTATCAATCTTGGTGCTACAACATCCAGAGATGATACTCATGTAGTACAAGGGGTGTTACACATGCTTGCAGAGAAAGAAGAGTTCAGCAAGTTGACAACCCTCAACCTCTCAGACTGCAGGCTCAGAGATGAGGATATCTGGAATTTGCTAAAGTTTGTGGGCCATATGATAGTCTTAGAATCACAATATACTAAAAATTGACTGACAGTTTTTTTTTTGTCCATCGTACAAAATTTTTAAAACATGACATTTCGAAAGCTGGCTCTACTTTTCAGGTAATCTGCACCTAACCTGGTGGATTCCTTAGATTGAGCTATTCTCGGTCACTGGGTACCATAGCAACACTGAACTTGTTGAGATATGTGCCTTGAGAACAGATCAAATGGTTGAATGTACCAGCACTACACTTGATGTGCTTGATGTGCTCTCATGGCCTTCTTTTCATGTGGGAATGAACATAATGTTACAGAATAAATTCAGTGCCACCCTTCTCGTTTTAAGCACATCATATCTTAAGTCATAATGTTTCTAGACCCACGCATGTTCTCTCAGCTTGATTTCGTGAACTGCTCGATTATAATCTGCATTCCAGTAGTGATTATTTAAACTGCTTATAGCTGCATAAAGTAAAATGTTGTTTAATTAAAACTAGAAATGTATGGTGCAAGGTATAGATCAAGAAATCTATCCACCATTTCCATAAATGCCTGCAGTTCTTGCTTCATAGTCTGTTTCCAGTTAAGATATTGCATGATGTAACTTTCATTTCTTGAATCATGAGCTGATGTTATGGACATACCACACTGAAGAGCTAAGGAGAGTAACAATTCTGTGGGGCTTGTAAGCCAATGGATTTAACTTTAATTAAAATCTGTCATGCTCATTCTCTCATCCTTTTGTGCACCAAGCCTGAATCTTGTAGCAAATTTTCCTGCTACCACTGATTTGCATGGCAGTGGGTAAACCTGAATTTTGTCCATGATAAAATCTTATTCAATATACTGTATAAAAATAACCAAAACATTTGATGGGGAGTGGGGGGAAACTTGAGTCTCTTGGTACTTTGGCCTTAAAATGTGCTTATCATGCCAGCTGCAGGTGATAGACAAATATGAAGCACTGATCGAACATTAATGGGTGGAGGAAACTGAAATTGTCAGAGAAAAACATGCCTCACTGGTGTTTCATTTACCCCAAATCCCACACTGACTGTGCTGGGATGGATGCCAATCACTAACTCTTAGAGCAGTGGTATAGCCCAAAGACGACAAATTTAGCAATTGCACATGTGCCACATCAAGTGTTTCTGCATGGGGTGACCTTAAATATGTTTTCATTTTATATGACATGCAGCTATATGCTTAGCCTATTATAACCTGCTTGTCTTTACTGCCTTCTTCTGTTGGATCTGTGTATTTGTAGGTGAACAACTGGCATTCATATTCAGCTAAGGTTTTTCTTGCTTTTCTTTCCCTCAAAATAAGCCATAACTGCTTCTTTCCACATCCATTGCAATTCAGTCAAACTCTTCAGTGCTGTGTGATTATGTACATTTGTTAAATATTTAACCCAAGAAGCAGTTAGTTGATACCAATATGTTTCTTGTTTTAGACTCTCATGTAATGTACTCCATTCACCTCTTACTGTTTTATATTTTACACCATACAATATATTATGGTTTGATCTGTGGTATCATACAGGGTTGACCATCAGCATTATCTTGTCTCAACTAAATCTTGCATCCTATTACAGAGAACTTCAGAAATGTGGTGCTCTCAAAATGCTGCAATTAAGTGGAAATACTGAACTGAGTTGTGTGTCACTGCGGCGCCTGTTGCAGCACCAGCCTGCATTACACACTATTGACCTATCTGGCTGCTGTGGTATTGCCAATTACATCAGGGACTCCTCCCCAGAGCTATGGATGGCACTGAAAGGCCATAACAAACTAAAATCATTGATGTTAAACTCACAGGACTCTGGCAAAGAAGGAATGGAAGCATTATGGTGGGAAGCATGGGGGGCAAGAGCCAATGTGCACAGGGCTCCAGGAGGACTACTTTGTTTGTCATTGAAGGAATAAGAAATGGCTTTTATACAGACATGTATAAGGACTGACTTCATGTAAAAAAATGAACCTACTTATGATGAGTGTGTTTATTTTGTGTTAGTTGTACCATACTTACCTAAATATAAGATTTTCTTTACTTAAGCGCATAAGAAAATAAGGGAGGCCATACGCACACCTACATTGAAATACTGTATCGGAGGGAGTATTTTGCGTTACAAGTAGTGCTTTCTGCATATAATGTTGTGTGGCATATAGTGCAGATGTTTTCATAGCATTTTCTCTCGTGTCAAGGTTAAGGAATCATGCCTGTGGTATGGAAAACACCAGTGCTGCAGTGTGCAGTACTGGCAGCAGTTGGGTGTGTGACTCACTAGTTGGCAGTGTCTGATGTTGAAGACTGTAATGTATGTACGCATAAAAGGAGAGGTTGAACAGGGTGCAGTGAAGTTATGATGGGAACTTTAAAGCAGTGGTTATGAAGCATGTGGAAGGAACCAACATTTCGAAAATTTGGCATTAAGGTATGGTTCTGCAAATGCTGACAGTAATATATCACAGTACAAGGAAATTTCTTGACAAATATTGTTTGTGTGTTGGACTTGTGAAATTTAATTAAATTTTACAGGTGCAACACACAACCTATAAGAACCATACTAAATTTTTTTACTTGTAAATGAACATATGGTTTTAATAAACGTACATTTATAATTATTTATATATACATATATATTATTATAAAAAACGTACATTTGTCTGTATAGAATATCAGAGGGTAAAGGGAATGCGATCTGGATTCCTCACGTAACATTAAATGCACATATATATGGTATTTAATATTATAATTTCAATTCTTCTGTGTGTTAATAAGTTATAGACCTGAAGGTGGCCAACACTGAGGGCAGAAATGTCATAAACTATGTAGTATACACTAAATTGAAGTTGTGTTAATGGCTAGACAAGACAAGCTTCTGGGACAGCTTGACCCTTGAAGTGGAAACCAATAATTTGTTGTGAAACATCATTAGGGCGAATTTACATTTTACACTTTGGATGTGCATCGCAGATGATTCATCCAAAGTGACCAGTGAACAAAGTAGAGCCAGGCTGTACTTTTGATGAAAGTGAAAGGATGATTCATTCTTAGTGGGTGGCAGTGACAAGCCTAGACTTGTATTTTATAAAGTGCGTGCATCCAGTAACAAGTAAACAGCCGTTCAGATAACACACTATTTTGCCGTCTAATTAGTTGTGCTAGCAGAGTTTGAAAATGTCTTTTGCATGGAAAGGTGAGCATATGGAAACATTTTTAGAGATGTATCGAAATCATGAGTGTCTTTGGAACAAAAAGTCTGAGAATTATCATAAAACAAACATCTGCGAAAAAGCCTACAAAACTTTACATATCGAGTTGAATTTACCCCAGTTAAGTGTAAACGATATAAGGGCAAAAATAAAACAATTTGCACTCGCTACTGTTCAGAGCTGGCGAAAATAAGGAAGTCTGAAAAAAGTGGAGCCGGAAGTAATGACCTGTACGTTCCCTGTTTATTTTGGCTTAAACAGTCGCCGACATTTTGAAAACTAGTGAAACGAATTGAACCATTGAAAGGTATAAATACTCCAGCTTTCATCGTTCACATTCACTGAGGATGAATCATCTTCGATGCACATCCGAAGTGCAAAAGTGTAAATTCGCCCGTAGGTTATCATCTAACAACGTATGCTGCTCAAGATTCCAGATTATTGAAGACCTCAACAGTATTAAAGAGTTTTGGATTTGTGAAATGAAATATGTATGTACGTAAGTCACATTTGTGCAGACTTACAGGAATAGTAGTGAACTGTGTTATCGGTTGTGTTATCGTAGTCTAACACGCATAGTTCTCGGGTGACAGGAGAGTGAGAACTCGCCACTTGCAGCAGGCGAATGTAATGGTCCGAATGTTACGTCACATTTCCACGGATTAACGTTCACTTCCCTGTTTATCTCTGCTCTGATCGGCGAAGAAGAGGAAGTCGGTGACGTCGACATGGCAGAGGTAAAGTTTTCTGCTCGCGCTTACTGTAAAATGATGCTTCATGCTGCGAAATATCCTCATTGCGCAATAAATGGCGTTTTACTGGCAGAAGAGCAAAAGTCTAAAGAAGATAAAAAGGGAAGGGGTTTATTTATTTGTGATGCCATACCTCTTTTTCATCATTGTTTACACTTAACCCCCATGGCGGAAGTTGCTCTGACTCAGGTTTGTAACAATGTGCTGCTTTTAACATACTTTAATTATGTGGTGTATAATTTTTGGTGCTCGAAGCTGGATAAGAGATTGTTGAGTGTGGTTGTCGTGAATGTTAAATATAATGGTCATGTCCTTCAGAAGTTGTAGGTTGGTGTAGTATATATCGGTTTTTGAAGGTTCGGTATTTATTGTACTTTGTATTATTTAGATTGACCATATGGCATCGACGTCAGGACTTGTACTGGCAGGGTACTATTTAGCAAACGAAAATTTTAAGGATCTAAGGTATGTACAATTGAGAGAATGTTGTACAGCGGTAAGGGTATTAAATCTTTACATTCTGTTTATCAGAACATAAATATAGCAGAATTTTAAATATGTGTGTGTTTATTTATAGTTGCAAATATTTCTTTGACAGTTACGAGAAATGTGGTCAGCGAATAGCAGACAAAATAGCTGAGAACTTTAGTTCAGCTTGCCTTGTTGTAGTAAGTACAATGATTTTTTCGTACTTTTCAGTGTTGTGTTCTTGCACATAGTTCTATAACAAAACGTAAAAGCTTCAGAGAGTCGTACCAATTCGTACATCTAGCCCTGCCTCTGTAAGAGTGTGCCCACCTGTTTCACATTTGGAGGTGCTTGATATAGGTGTGAGGGAGGAGACCATCTACCCGTGCTTAGGTTTTTCATATTTTTCTTCAAGTTTTGCCAGCAGTTCTAGGAATAGTTTATTAAAATGTGGCTGTAACCACACCTTTCTATGTTTTTTTTTTGTACCTGAGAGGGTTACAGATGGGACAAATGCTGTAGTCAGTATGTCCTACCCATCCTTGCTTGTATGATTGCCGACATAGTTGTTTCAGAACAAACACATACAGGGAGAAAAATGTGCTTTCCTTCCTGGAGCTTGTACTCTTTATGGTATGGGTTATCAGGGTAATTACAGCCACTCCACGACTTGCGTCAGGTTGGCATTCTGCGGAACTTCATGCAAGTCGAATTTTATGTAAGTCGGAGTTTCCCTAAATTTAATTCAATATTTTTATCTCAGGTGTAGGAAAATTTGCAAAAGTGTGCTTTGAAATGTACAATTAAAAGATTAAAACAAATGCCAGTACAAAAGAGAATATAATGTATGTATTTCATACAGGATGCAAAATATGTTTACATGATTATTTTTAGTTTGCGCTCGATGGCACAAATTTACGTAAGTCGGGGAGTTACTATAAATACATAGCAGTAATAGTGGAAATTACTCTTAACATTACATCCTCAGTGTATGTACATGTGTACACACACTTACATGCTGTGGTACAGTCTGATCATCTAGAAAAGAAGAACGTTTGTGAACTTTTAAAGCAAGAAGCCTTCTACTGGTGAACATTATTCTTGTGAGCATTTGTTGGTACTTCAGAAGTATAACTTCCTATGTAGGAAAACTCTGTATTAGTTAAGCAAAATACATGTCCTTGACTAAGTGTACCATAATATGCTGCAGAATACGTCAGCCCTTTGTTTTTCTTGAAACCTGAATTACTAGTTGCAACATTCCTTCATTCTTCCTTCATTTTTCTGTGCACAGATAGATAACAGGAGGCTCACGTTGGATATGGAGAACATGGCTCTTTGTGTGTCGCAATTTGTGGATGGAAAGTGGAAGTCAAAAGAAAAATCCAGGTAAAGCCTCTACTCCCTGCAGATATTTTGTAGTCACTCCATATTTCTTTGTTAAACAAGGGGCAGTCAGAATGGACTGTCTCATGTTTTTTGTCTCCATAATTCATTTTTGTGGGAATCACAACTACATCAGTGAAGTCTTGTGAACATTCTCAGTCATACTGGCATAGTTGCAGCTGGTCTGCTTGACAGTTAGCAACATCACAGTTGATTCTAAAATGGCAGAGATTGATGCGCAGTTGAAACAGTTAGCAGTGACATAGGTTTGGGTTGGTGAAGGTGAGAAGCCAACATACATTCACAGACATTTGCTCAGTGTATATGGTGAAGCTACTGTGGATAAGTACTGTCTGACAGTGGATACATTGGATCAAAGAAGCTGAAGCAGGGGGATCGGCACTTAATGGCAAACTGTGGAGTGTTTGCACTTGTGCACCGATGCCACACATCTGCTGGGTTGATGAACTTACTTGTGGCGACCACTGCATAACAACAGCTGAATCATGGTTCATGCTTTATATCACTGAAGGCAGTGGAATCACAGTTATTGAAGAGCTTTGCTAGTTTGAGATTTGTGCTTGTTTGGTGTCATGAACACTGACGTAATGCACACAAAAGACAAGGAAAAGAGTGGCCACTGGGCTTTTGCATCAATGTGATTTGTGGTGATGCTTTCATATCACAGAGTGTTGCAGGGGATGATATCTGGGTCCACCGTTTTGATCCTGAATCCAAGTGGAAATTAATGTGATTGCTCCATGTGATATCCCCAAGGAAGAAGATATTCTAGAGTGTGCAGTCAGCTGGAAAATTCATGGTTACACTCTTTTGGGATAAGGAAAATGTTCTTCTTGTGAACATCTTGCTTCTGGGGACAGCTGTGAAATCAAAACCGATATGTTTCAACATCAAATGAGCCTGAATGATTGACTTTGTCATATTCATCCAACAGGAAAAATGTCTGCAGTGTTGCTCCTCCATGACATTGCTGGGCCACACACAAGTATGCACACCACAGAGGTCATCTCAAATACTGGATTGACAATGTTGCCTCCGGCAGTGTACAGTGCTGACCATACACTATACCAGATTATCACCTGTTCAGTCTTTGGGGGGGGGGACCTTTGAATGCACCATTATGTAAATGGCAAGGCACTGCAGAATGCCTTGCGTCAGTAACTGCAGAGGACAGAGAGCAACTTTTACTGGGTGTGAATGCATGCTGTTGTTGGTAGGTGGAAGAAGAATGTCAGCAAAGATGGACACTACAATGAAAAACAAATATGCCTTCCAGCAATGTTGTGGTAAAGTTCTTTGAAATTTCCGTGTGACCAGCTTGTAAATAGCATGACATAAAAGATAGGAGGCATTCCTTTTTGACTGCCCCGTGTAGAAGAAACAACCATTTTTCCACAGACTTCTCATTGCACCCTTATTTTCCCTTTTGTCTCCTGCCCCTGTACCTGCCCAATCATACGATCAGTAAGATATATTGCACCCTGCCAAAATAACTCCTATCCATGCCTGCCTTGATATTTGCTTTTCTAAGCCAGTATTCAGACATCAACAATGGATAAAGTATACCATTTGTGTCTTCCCTTTGCTGAGGCAACTGTAACTCCTGCACTGGGGTTTTGTCCCCATGCATTGTTGGTATGTTGGTGACAAATGTTAAGTACTACTTTAATGTACTTCATTGTGTGTAGTTTGCATGTACAAACATTTGTGTTTTAACCTGTTGTGTAGAGAGGAACTTGCAGTTGGGAGAGTGCATGTGTGTGTGTGTGTGTGTGTGTGTATGTGTACATGGGGAGAGGATGCTTCTGTGATGGCTACACAGATTGTGGTAGTTTCAGATTCCTAATATTAGTGATTGAGAATACAGTTTTCAAACAATCATGTCTTCTGCCTGTTGATTTGCCTTTCTAATCCTTGAATTGTAAAGCAGGTAACATGTTTGTTGTAGCTCCAGTGGTAGTGGTGAAATGTGAATATAAAAATATTCTAACAGAACTTCAGAATACTGAAGTGTGTTTTCCTTTTTCATTCAATTCCCATGTTTGATTGCAACCCTTTTGTCTTCCTTGCCATATAGATTTTTGAGCTTAGGAATTAAAGGTGCAGTAGTTGCTAATGTTTTGGTTTTGAGGGATTTGTCCAATGAGAAGTTAGCAACAGTTTGGCAGCACTGCAACATCCTGATATTAGGTTGTCAGAACATGTTTTAGTATTGCTGTTTCCTGGGATGTGATGCTGTGTAGTTGGATGGAAGTGTGCTGACATTTCAGAGGATTCTGCTGGGCATCCATCATTAGTGTAGAAGGGTACACTATGAGGTGTACTAACATTTCAGAGGATTCTGCTGGGCATCTATCATAAGTGTAGAAGGGTACACTACGCAGTGTGCTGACATTTCAGAGGATTCTGCTGGGCGTCCATCATTAGTGTAGAAGGGTACACTATGCGGTGTACTAACATTTCAGAGGATTCTGCTGGGCATCTATCATAAGTGTAGAAGGGTACACTATGCAGTGTGCTGACATTTCAGAGGATTCTACTGGGCGTCCATCATTAGTGTAGAAGGGTACACTACACATGGAAAAGGTGGACGGTTATAGGGACTGCATGGACAATGGTAGACCCATGGCCTGGGCACTGGAGATGGGCTAGAAGTAAGAGTGCAGAGACACAAAATTGGGCTTTTAAGAGGGTTGTTTCTGAGTATATGAATTGATATCTGAAGGAAGAAATGCTGGAAAATTGGGGAATTAAAAAATGACAAAGGACGAATACAGACTGGGGGGCAAGGTGGGAGAGAGCAATACGTAAGAGGAGAGACAAGATGGTGGTAGATCAATGGGAGCAGAGTGAAATAAGATCTTTTGATATTTATGTTGGTGTCCAGTGAATTAACATTATCAGCACAGGCCTGAAACAAACATGTCCTAATCTTGTCTGTCTTGATTTTATATAGTTACATTTGGGGGGGGGAACTATCTTACTCCATGGAGCAGAGTTCTTCTTGAGAAGCTAACCAGTTTTCAGCTAGCCAAGAAATTCCCTGCCTGTTATGGAACCCGAAGGTCCATCACTGCGTTCACAAGTGCCCGCCACCTGTCCCTGTCCTGAGCCAACTTGATCCATTCCATACCCCCATGCCCTACTTCCTGAAGATCCATTTTAGTATAATCCTCCCATCTATGCCTGGGTCTTCTTTCCCTCAGCTTTCCCCACCAAAACCCTGAATATGCCTCTCCTATCCCCCATATGTGCTACATGCCCTGCCCATCCCATTCTTTTTTATTTTATCACCCGAACAATATTGGGCAAGGAGTACAGATCATTAAGCTCCTCATTATGTAGTTTCCTCCACTCCCCTGTTACCTTGTCCCTCCTAGGCCCAAATATTCTCCTCCGCACCCTGTTCTCAAACACCCTCAGTGTCAGCGACCAAGTTTCACACCCATACAAAACAACAGACAGAATTATGGGTCTTGGAGGAGGGAAGAAAACCTATCACCAACATTAAAGTATAAATTCTTCCTAATAGTAAAAATAACTGTAAATTTGTGAAGAATAATTTTACCACTGACACTGGAACAGCAGGAGTATGTATATCATTATGGGTATTGTGTTTATGATTTCCAAGATATCTTGATGTCTTAGACAGTGAGGGGAGGGAGTGGGGCAAGATTTTACATTTGCATTAAGCATGAATAATTAACACAGTATCTTTAGCTAGACATTCCTCAGTGACAAGCAAACTTTTTCAGAAATTATATTTTTATGTTTCATTAGTGTTGCAACTGTCAGTGAGCATCATTATTATACTTATTATACTTAGTTGTTGATAACTATAAAATATTACCATACATGATTTCAGATAAAAGGTAAAGGTAAAGGAGTCCCGTAATAGGCCCGGTGTAGCCCAGAGGGTTCCAGGAGGTTTAGGCTCCCAGATTTTCATGACATTCAGCACATAAAGATGGTGAAGTCGTCAGCCCCATGCACCAATCGCCTTTATCCGCAGGAATGTTCCTGGTACCCATTTTCACTAGGGGCTGAGTCGACCCCAGGGCCATGGTGTGGTCGTAAGGAAATATGTCACTGAAAAATGCAGTGACACCACCGGGAATCAATCCCGGGATCCGACTGGTAGTGCAGCGCCTTAACCACTACACCACCCCAGGCCCCAGACATGATTTTGGATGGTTTAGCATAATAAGCAGAAATGGCTACTAACAGATTTTCTGAAAGCTGATGTATATATAGGGACTGGTTGTGCATCTGCTGGATCATAAGTGCAGTGCCAGTGTAAGCAGCTGTAAATTACAGGTATCACGCACATAACGGGTTACCAAATTAGGTGGTTTGCACATTTAGGAAGGACTGAAAATTCACATATCCCAAGAATACTGTGTACATATTAACCCAAAGGAGAGAGAGAGAGATCTTAGATGTACATTGTTGTGATTAAGGGCCCAGTTGTAGTGATTTTACAGTTAAGTTTTACAAATTTTAAAATGAGACACAGTTACATTTTAAATATTTGTGAGAATCTACATTTGCTAAACACCCCCACTGGTTACATAAGGAGAACGATTCCTTAGTTATGATTACCTTGTGATATTGCAGCATAACTCTGGGAAGGAACTCACAGAGTGCAGCAGCTGCCCTGCTGCAAAGACAGGTGTATGAGCACCTAGTGGACTTTGACAATCATTTAGATGATCTGAGCCAGGATTGGAGAAACCTGAATCTCAACCAAGAAGTGGAGCAGAAAGTGGGAACAGTTGGGTAGCACCAGAGCGATAAGTATGATGTGCTGGACGGGACTGTTAAGATGTGCAAGAATTTGTGCATACTAACTGTAATCTACCAGGTATTATTCTGCGTATTTGTATAACAATATTTCATTTGTATGTTTTCCACAATCACCAGAATGTCTTGTGGATCATGCACAAGTTCTGTAGAAAAGGCTGCATCATTTGTAACGTGCTTAATATTTGGGAACATGTGTGTAGTTTATCTGCATCCAGCCTGTGTATATTCTTGGCTCCACAAGAGAAGTCATCTGGTTGGGTAGGTCAGATTGAGGTTTGGGTTCTGGTGTAACCATTTTTCAGACTGGATATGAAACCAATTTCATAAATTGTGTGAATGTTACACACCAACTAATGCACTTTCAATACAGTAATATATTATTCTAAAATGTTAACTTTAAAACACTTTAGAACACTCAGACATGTTTCGATCTCAATAGATCGTCATCAGGGAGTTCGTTGGTGCCTCGTTACAATCACTGAATTTTACAAAATCACTGAGTTTAAAATTCTTAAAAGTCAATCGTGGTGATGTGGCAGCATAACGTTTATTATGTGTGCGTGACGAGTGTGGTGAGGTATGTTGAGTCCAATGTACCTCACCACACTGAACATCACGCACACATAATAAACGTTATGCTGCCACATCACTACGATTGACTTTTAAGAATTTTAAACTAAGTGATTTTTTAAAATTTAGTGACTAACGAGGCACCAGCAAACTCCCTGATGATGATCTGTTAAGATCGAAACATGTCGGAGTGTTCTTAAGTGTTTTAAAGTCAACATTTTAGACTAATATATTATTGTATTGAAAGTGCATTAGTTGGTGTGTAACAGTCAATGAATTAAAATGCATGGTGAAACAATATGTCTGTGAACCTTGTGACATTGTAATTTATGATTTTGTATTGTACAAGATGATAATTTTCTTCTGAAATGAAATGGAACTGTTAATACTAGTGCAAGAACTTTTGAAGTCTGCATTTATTTTCAGAGTGAACACAACTGTTAGAACATTCTGCATTCGTTTGTCATTTGCTGCATGTTTTGGTCATTTTTTGGCCATCATCAGGAAGATTTCGCAGTAACATACACAAAGTAAAGTAAAGGTGTCCTGTGACAGGCCGAGGTGGCCCAAGGGGTTCCGGGTGGGTTAAGGCCACGGATTATCTTGATGTTTTGGCACTACAAGGGTGGTAGGTCGTCAGCCAAACGCACCGGCCACCTTTACCCCAGGAGAAATCCCTTGTACTTACTTTTTCGGAGGCACATGGTTCTATCGGGGGTACCACGGAAAAAATCCCCAGTGACACCACCAGGAATCGATGCCGGGACCGTCCGATTAGTAGCGCAGTGCCTTAACCACTATGCTACCCCATGCCCCCAGTAACATACATAAAAAATCATACAAAAGTGGAGGCCACCTCCTCGAAGTTAATACAACAAAATATGCAACTTGTGACTTTTGTTCCGTATAAGGGAAAAATAAAGCATGTGCATTAGTGGTTACAGATGGCTAAAAATTAAAAATATAATTATTATTTAATTTTTAGATAAAGGAGATTTTTTTATTTTCTTTGTTTATGTACATGGGATGTACAGTGGACATGGTTTACATAGTGGCCATGTTAGTTGCAGTCTTAGTTATAAATACACCAAGTATTTCTTTATAATGTATGGCACAAATTTTCCACTTACAGAGTCGTGTTAGACATACATGCAGCATTCCTTGCTTTGGAACACCATGTGCTGACAGTGGAGGTTAATGAATTCTGTGGCTTGTTTTGTTGTATACAGGGATCTATATGTTCGTCTGTTGAAGAGTAACAGTACATAAAGATCACCTGATTGCTGCCAGTTTTTGGTCTGTAGGAGGGTACAAACTGTATGGGGAGGCCTTTACCTCTGTATGCTTTCCCATGTATGTTGTAGATGACAGATTGATGCATAGTGTTCTAAAATTGTGTCCGCTTTGAAAATAAATAGAGACATTGACTAACAAACACAATGGAATGATGATACCTAAATTTTCAAGAACTTTTGTTGTATGCTAAGTGTAAAATTATAATTCAGCTGTTTGTTGTAATGAGTTTTCATAATGTCTGTTGGTAGGCAGGAACAGGTGAAGTGCATCCGTACATTATAGTCTGATAGCCCAGACCAGTGAAAGTGAGAGGAATTATAACTACTTCAAAGAGGCAAATAATTCAGTTACCATATTTTCTACCCATGTACCCAGTGCATCACAGGCTGTGATAAGTAAGGTAGGAGAATAGGCATTCATCATTACAGAATTGTTGTGAAAACCCATGTTCTTACTGATGCCAGCTGTTTCTAAATAAAAATATATGCATGTGCAGTATTTGCACATGCTCAGACTCATAGAGTGTACAACTGTCAAAGACCTTATTTTGAACTTTTCCAATAGGACATATGCCTACTATGTTTGCTGTTTTAGTTTCTCCTTGTTTGCCTAATATATTCATATTGGAATCAGAATTGTCGTTTATAAAATTGTGAGTTCATTTGTAGTGCTGTGTAGTGTTAAGTGTGGAGAAATACAGGGTGGCGCACGAAATGTCATACCATTGATTGTGCAAGTAACACATTTTTATTTTTACAAAAACATTTGACATCTGGTACAGAATTAATCCTCATAGGCTGGAAAATTGTTCCTAATGAAGAACATGTTCAATGTGACCGCTGCGCTACATTTTCTGGCCTCCAAAGGAGGCCAGAAAATGTGCAGCTCAGGGCCCACATAGTGAAGTTGTGCCGCGCGCTTTCTGAAGACTTGTGTCGAAAAGTTGTGACGAATGCAAGGATTCGTTTGCAAGAGATTGTGAGGCAAAATGGCGGTCACATTGAACATGTTCTTCATTAGGAACAATTTTCCAGCCTATGAGGATTAATTCTGTAACGGATGTCAAATGTTTTTGTAAAAATAAAAATGTGTTACGTGCACAATCAATGGTATGACATTTCGTGCGCCACCCTGTAAGTTTCATCATAATCTACTTTCTGTTGCACCAGTTACAGGTCATATACCATGAAAACATACACAGTAAACAGGCTGGTGGAAACACATGACAGGAAACTAGTACTAGTGTAATTTTATAAATATTTAGTTAGTAAGATATATAACGAGAAACTGAACACAAACTGAGCACATGTGTAATCAACAGACTGACTAATTGATGTGTATTTACTTCTAAAAGCGATTCTGTGTGAGACACTTGACAGTGTTTGATGAGTTTTGTATGTTGTATCGCTATTTGAGCATAAATTTTGGATCATCTGTAGCATGTGAATTGTGCTAATGAATTGTGACATGTAACATTTTTCTTGATTTGTAAGTGTGGGTGACAGTATGTTCCTTTTGTGCTGGTGATTGCATTCCCTCTTGTTAGTTGTGCATCTGTTTATTTATATATTTTGTGAAGCATTATTGATTGATGAGGTTGCATAGTGTGAAACAGTGTATGGTAGGATAGTTGTGAATGAAGAGGTGGGATATAGCATAGTCTGACATACTTGTGAATAAAAAATGAGTAAGAGTGAATGTTGAGTGAGAAGCTTGATATCTTTTAATGTGTTGGTGGCCATTTTATAAAACATGGCCACACTGTTATGAAGTGGGCTAAAAGTGGGCCATATAGGTTTCAGTCAAATGAAGCAGAAAAATTGTGTACTGGTGTATTATACCTGCATTTGTCCCATCTCTGTTAGCCCATTAAAGATGAAAATTAACCTGAATTTTTAAGTCAGGATATACCAACTGGAAGTGTGACTGACATCTCTAACACAGAAGAGAAATTTATTATATTGAATTCTGTCAAAGAAATTTTAATCAGTATTCCAGGTGTTTGTGTTAGATTTTTGGACAAAGTGTGGTTACTGCATGGGATCCAGCTCATAATGAACTTGTTCCTGTTATTTAATTGGCCACTTCTTGTGCCAGTAGAGATTGTGGATAAAGCATAAGTCACATAACGTGTAAATGAACCAAGAAAGCATTGAATCTGTAATGAACAGTGTAAGCCTGGTTGACGTGTGTTTTCATTTGTTTATGCCAGTGGTTCCCACACTGTGGTTCAAATGCATGTACTGTGTATGATGTGTTAAATGGTTTGGAGAAGGTCATCATGAATAGTGATAGATCAAATGAATTAGTAATTTAGAAGATAGGAAGGTGATGTGTAAAGGAGAGAAACCATTGGATGGGAGATATATTTCAGGTGGAAATGCTTATGGTCTGATACTCTAAATTAGGGCTTCTCGAAGCACCAAAGTTTGGGAACTGCTCACTTAGAATGTTTTTATAGTATACTTTTATTTGTGTCAGCTTTTCTGCATAATTTTGAAAAATTCTATATTATTTTTGTATAGGTGGTTGTGGTGATTTCTGTAAGGATTGCAGAAGTGCAGTTATGCCAGGTTCTGTGTTGGCTGGTGATGATGAAAAGAATGTCACTATTCTTTTTAAATAATAGATCTTTTGCTGTTATGTGCAGGACTATTCCACAATGTGGCAAGCAGCTTTTATGAGTGGTACGTTTTGATTGTGTATAGAGAATGTTGTATTCTGATATTTTTATTTCCGGAAATTCTACACCAGGAGTGTTATTAATTCCTTAGGTGTAAATTATGTTTTAATTTAAAAGGATTATGATATTTACAGGTGCAGGAATTACATGTTTTCTTTTCATTAATCTGGACACTTTGGACTGGTTGTTCAGTTGTTCAGTGTGGTGACTTGTTCATGCACAGCAGATAAAATGGATTGCTCCATTTCTGTTTGTCAGCAATACAGGAAATGATGAGATATTGTTTGTAGGGGTATCCTACAAGGCCCACGTAACTGAGTATCATATGGTTAGAGCGGGATTGACCATTGTTTGGGAGGAAACGACATTGTCTACAAGCAAAGTATATATCAATAAAGTAGGTAAATTTCTATCGGATCACACAGCTTCATGTCCCTGAAAATGGTAGTCTTTGACTTTATATATTTTTAGGTTTATGTCTTTTCCTTCTGACACCAAAGTTGGTTTCATTGAATTGTCAAATTTTGATTGAAATGTGTTTGCACTTTGTATATCGTCGTCTTTAGTTTTGTCATATCTGGGAGATAAGACCTGCATACAGATTTTGGTAAAAGAAAAACCTTGAGGCAAAGGACTAGGTGGGTGACACTGGAATAGAGGGGAGGGTGATATTAAAATGCATCTTGGGGAAATAGAGTTTGTACAAGTTGAGTGGAATCAGCTGGCTCAGGGTAGGGTTCAGTGGTAGGTGTTCATGAGTGCACTAATTAAGCTTCAGGTGTCATGAAGTAGAGAACTTCTTGTCAGGTTTTGAAGGAAGACCACGTAGTGGTGTTCAATCATTACTTTTTGAGATGAGGAATGTTTTTTGGGACAAGAGTATTTGGAATGGAGCATATTGTGGTGCAGAGCAAGGCACTGACCATGGCAATGAATAATGCTTGTGATAGGTAGTTGTCACGTATATGTTGTGAATTATAAACCATTCCGTGCTTTGCCTTACGAGGCATAATCAAAAAATATTGAGATTGAATCTGTGAAAACTGTGTGTTCTTTATTTACAGGAATGGAAGTTTATTTCCCTAGCAGACAGGCTCCTCCAGTATGTATCATTTTTCCCACTGTTCAGGAAACATTTCTGAAATTCATTTTTTGAAATCACCAATGGCTGTGTCATTGCACTGTATATTGGGTTGTTTTAACATGGCATAATTTTGGCTTTCAAGGCTGATGTTGGGTTAACCTTTTAAATGCCAAGTTAAATCCCAGTTGTAAGTCCCAGCTCGCCGAATTTTTCTGAGTGGGCATTTAAATTTTCTGCATGCTTTTCGAAAATCGTATATATTTCGCGAACCAAGTGACATAAATTTGCGAAATAAACGACATTTTGTTGAAAAATGTACACACATTGGTCAGAATGCCTTTAAAGTGCCGTAAATATACTTACTGCGTTATACAGAAGATAGATTCCTAGAAATTAGTGAATATGCATGTTCTTTTACTTACATTTTGGTCGAGGCTTCAGCTATTTGTATGGAGGATGGGCCGAAATAATTGTTACAGTGTATCCTTTGTGTGATAGTCTGTGAAACACGCTCTGTCCATGCACAACGCGACATCACATTTCACACACTTAGACCTCACCATTCGCGTTACACCTCGCTCCGAACACACGCGGCATCGCCTCTTCGTCGGGTTGTGGCCTGGCCAGT
>Ga0209629_10000774_pt1 | contig 18500 bp, 9 predicted proteins | sample TergutCu122P5_FD_187286 | JGI IMG/M metagenome (GOLD analysis project Ga0209629, IMG submission 187286) | Cubitermes ugandensis P5 segment gut microbial communities from Kakamega Forest, Kenya - Cu122 P5 (SPAdes) (version 2) | ecosystem: Host-associated > Arthropoda: Insects > Digestive system >...
CTAGGGACTTTGGTGAGTATTTCCTGAAAATTTCAGTTCACAAAAATAGTTAGCGAATTTGTTATAAATTTTTAAAGAAACACAGTATAAAAGTTGATTTAAGTTGTTTAGACCCTGGGAACGTGCCTTTAAACAATTTAAATGCCCCCGTCCTCAATGTGTTAAGAGAAGGTTGGTCATCTCAGGATTAGGGCTGCAATCTATGAATTTGTGAAAGCTATGTTATTGTGAATTTGCCATGGTCCCTTGGAGATATGATGTATGCCAATCCTTCAATATGACCTGTTAATGACATTAAAACACTGAAAGAGACACTTCCCACATATGTGGAACACACTATTAAGAAGTTGTATACTTGTATTCATATACACACAACTTCCACTTTCTTATGATTTTCTGCAAACACACACCTTGCAAAGGAATTACAAGCATGATGGCTCCAACTCCAATAAATGCAGCAAAACCAATTTCACGCCACATTAAATATGATATAATAAGTGTTTCTAATGGGCCAAACCACAGGTACACAAAAAAATTGGCACTCTGGTCAAATCGGTTCACATCATTGGACATAAGATTTACAGCCTGACCCACAGTTGTTTCCCTCAGAGCTGTCTTACTCAACCGCAATGCCTGAAATACAGAGTACTAAATTTAAACAAGATGTATAACATGGCAACCAAAAAAATATATAAATTTGCAGGTATACATGTCAGAAATCTGCAATAATTTGAAATTAAAAAAAAAATTTGAACCCTATGCACTGTAAATGTTTATGGCACATTCACAAAATTGTGACAAGCAACTATTAGCTTCATCATGTCTGTCTGTCCATGTGTCTGAATGGAACAACTTGGTTCCCACATGACAGATTTTCATGAAATTTGATAATTACATATTTTTTGACAGTCTATTGAGAAAATACACATTTCATTCAAATCTGACAAGAAAAATGGGTACTTTACATAAAGACCTATGTCCATTTATAATAGTATCTCAATCCATTTTTCCTTGAATGAGAAGTTCTACAGACAAAATTGTACAGAAAATCAAAACACACATTTTTGGTCAACAACTTTTTTCCAAAAATTGTGCTGTTTATGAGATATGGAAAAATATGGTAGAGCCAGACAGGCCACAGATGACAATACAGCACATGCACATTACATGCTTGTTACATGAATGTACCCCAATGTTACGTTTATATGTACACTGCCTTCTTGTCTGTATTTGTATCAACTGTTCTTAACAGCACATGAAACGAAATATATGAAAAATGACTTGGTTTCAACTGCAGGACACATACGTATGTCCTATGGGATAGTTATATTTTTGGCACAAATTAATTATTAGCACTGTTTATGATATTAATTTTTCAAGGCAGTCTGTGGGAAAACTTAGTGCTAATTTTATTCTCCAACAACGAGCTAACCCTTTAAAAGCATATATTTTACTGCCCAACCATCACTGGTTTTGAAATCTTGTCACAGAACCTTCAGGAATGTAGTGACTTTCAATGCCTTCCTTTGTACTGTCTCTTTTGTACCGGGAAGGCCATTTGTACTATTTTCTAACACAAATTCCACGACACTGTTGTCAATGGTATTGACTTCTTCTGCTTGAGTCCATAAAATTCAATTTGGAATGGATCTGCTCCCTTGAGTAACAGTTACTTTTGTTTTTCCCAGCATCATACATGCTGTTCCACAACAAAGAATTTCCACACTATGATAAAGGTTATGGTTTCTTCAGCATGTTGAGTTACTATTAATTTAAAATTAGCACTGTCAAAGCGATATGTTGTATCTGGTATTTTAGACGTTATTGCACCTTTCCATTTAGCACACTCATCCAATATTCTTATAGAATACTTGAACATTCACAAAATCTCACTTCTATAATCTAACAAAAAATGAGCTGTCAGGATTATCAATAATGAAATTTTGTGTACAAAATAATGTATATAATTACTGCAGCAACTGTGTAATTTTCTCTATTCACCTAGTCACAACACACAGAAAAACATTTGCTCTGTTCACAGAACATGTTTAACTGTGCATGATATTATTGCAACTTCCATATTTGTTGATGATATATTACAAACAAAATTCTCCTTCCTATACTCAGGTAAATATGGTATGCTACATAAAACTGTACTAACTTTAATTTAGTACATCCTCTATGATGAGATACAGTGCCAACTACTTTAACAAAAGAGAAAATATACTACAGAAAAGGCAGTTAGTTGCTGGTTACTATGGTATAAATATGACTAAACATGTACTTGCCTTCCTATACATGAGGGAGCATAAAGAAACTCGTATCTTCATGCCCAGATGAAAAATGGCTAGCATGAATGACTGTCTGACAATCACACTAACAGCTGAACATATCACAATGGCACCAGCGTACATAAATGCTGCGTTTCGACTCACACTGTTCTCTGGTGAGAAATACCTGATAAATCCTCCCAAAAATAGGGGCTGAGTTATCCTACACATTGCAACATACAAAATGCATCACACTCATGCAGAAGAAAAAAGACTTTTTTGCTACACTACTACCATTAAGCACACCTTAGTATTTGAGTCATAATCAAAATTACACACAGTATGAAGGAAATACCAGTAACAGAAAACATTTATCTCCCTAAGTTTAGGTTACTTTTATCCAAACAAGTGTCAGTATAGCATAAAGCAGAATAACAGTTATCATGAAATTTTGTGAGAATCCAAAATTCTATATCTCCCATTTAATATAAGCAGAGAATAAAAGGTTTTCACAATAAGATTCACTTCATAAGGATCAACTTTAAGCAACAGTACAATTAAAATATCACAAACGTAACCATCTATCAAACTATAAGATCCCAAAAGACCATTCTTCAACAAAAGAGGATTAATTGTTTTGATATTGCACAATTTAGACCTATTATTAAGGACTCCAATAGTGTTTTTATTACAAAATATGTTGATCCAGAGTGACATTATGTACATGTGAGTAAACAGAGCTACACATGAAGTTAACAATCACAACACTTCATCATTAAAAAAGACAAAGGCAAAATTGTCCTTGTCCACATCATGAAGGCGTTAAGGGGGGTAGGGTGGGGGGGTGGGGAGGGTAGAAATAGTTCAATTCATTCTTAATCTTTGCACCATATGGAAATGGTGGTAAACTTCATGGCCTGTCCACCTTTCCCCTTCGGATAGAAAGACTTCCTACTGAGTAGAAGGCTTGGCGGGCCCTAGAACCAGTCTGGAAGTCTTGGAAAAGAAAATTATATCTTGCCCCTGCCAAAAATCAAATTCTAGACTGTCCAGCCCATAGCACAATCACTACACCAACTATGCTACCCTGGTTCTACTTCATCGATAAACTTGTCTGGAAGCAATCAGCAATAGTAATGTTCTGTACTGCCAGCAGCTTCGAATGTTAAAAAACAATGACAGCAGGGCTTATAAATGAGATTCATGAATATTATGTGAGGTACACTGAAACCATTCTGTTGGTTAACAATTACTGTAGTGGAGATATTAACATACAGCACCCACTGCAATGAAAAATTATTTTCCTCTCAATAATTGTTATGAAACAGAAACTTCTCTTTTAAGCAATTTTCTGAGACATCATGGTTTGCTGGTTCAACTGATGTCACTTTGTCAAGCATATATATTATGTATCAGATAAGAAACAGCATTATGGTTATGAATAACTGGAAAGGAGGAGGAGGAGGAGGAAAAATAATGGCTTGTTTTAGAGTTCTAGCCATAGACCAAAGAACATGGACAAAAATTTCAAAACAAATTCTGTTGCATACTGGAAGATGACCACTGCCTTACAAAAATGTTTGATATTTGTCTAATGCCTACAGATGTGGTCTGTGTTAACCTTTCTGGCCTCTATCCACCCAGGCAAGGGTGAAAAATCCATTTCTGAAGTAGTAGCACACATAGGGCAGATCCTGTCAACCCAAATGATAGGGTGATCATGACCAAGATAGTTGGCTACAGTTGGCTTAACTCTGGCCCTAAATCACAGAAAAGGTAGTGGTGGGCAACAAGTCAAATACAAATATAAAGCAATTAGCTCTTAAAAGAAACAGAGGGTCTAAAAATTCTCTTGGACAATCATTAGAGCAATTATTTGCTGTGAAATCCTCAAATATTATACCCAGGTTATTAAATTGTAAAAACATCCTGCGAACTTAATCCGTAAGACGATATGAAAACAACTGTGTAATGAGTCGGCTCTTTATAATTGGAAGTTTATTAACCCTATACCTAAACTCCGAGCTGGAGACCTGATCCTAACGATAAGTATATGACTCATTATGTATTCAATTCATTTACAGTTTTGCGCAATATCTGGAGGCCACCTCTTCCATAAATAAACTTAAAAGCCATCATGCTGTGGATCTGACTGACAGGCTTTTGTGTGCACTCACATTCTAAAATCCATAGTAAGTCACTCAAGGGTTAAATAGATGACAGAAACCTGATATGCACAATTGCTCACTTGAAAAGGAGGTCCCCAGTTGCCAATATTAGCCCCAAGAGAATAACTTGAATGCCAAAGCAACGTCTGAGAACTCTGAACAAACTAGGTTTTTTATTTCTGGCACTTCTTTGCTCCAGCTCCTGATTCCACAACCTGAAGCAAATAAGAAATTATCACTATGTATGAGACACATTTATTCTGTACATCACAAAATTGATTCCTTTTCCAGTTCCACATAACACAGTTTTACCACCAGTCTTATATAAGGAGATACAGATACCAGTACGTTAATAAGACTGAATCAGGATTGTATGGATCAGTGATGAATCCTCAACCAGAGGTCAGGGGTAGCAGAAGGGTACACAATGCCTTCCAATTACCCTCACACAAGACCTGACCTCCAAATCAAGATTCCCTACTGCACGTACATTGCCTCTCTTGTTCTGTAAGATCAGGTTGATAGAATACATGCAATGTTTTGATAACTCTGTACAATGTCATGTGCCACTTTGTAACAGTGGCACAGTATCATGTCTTTACAGAATGGTATGCACACACACACACACACACATACAGTTCTTATTAATTACACAGACATAAATCTCACCTCTCCAGTCTGTCCCCCAAATAATCAGAACGATGTTCAGCAAGTGTGGTGTACAAGTCATCTACTTCTAAGTCCTTCTTAAAACCTTTCTTGAAGGTTCCCAACAGCCAACTGAGAATAAAAGTAATAATGCACCACTTTATAAGAAGTTCTTATGTTGGTGATTAAGTCTTTGACACATGAAGTTCATCTAAAAAATTTAACAGTTCACTTTCTACCACACAGAAAACACAAGGCACATCCATTAAGAATATCCAAGACATTCTTCCTCTTCAGGGCAACAAATATCATATATTCCCAAAATCATATTTTATACATAAGCACACTCAGAGGGCAAGACATAAAGTTTTAATATAAAGCAGACGGCACATCCAATTATCACTGTTTTAAATGGACAAACATGAACAGCAGCATTTAACTTTCTACAGAAATACAAGATGCACAGTGCACCACACTGCAATCAATCACCACAATTAAAAAGTATTAGGGAGGCAGCAGCAGACATACAAACCATAAATAAATAATGCAACAGAAATAATAAAATTATTATTATAATAATACCCTTCACTCAGCAAATATCACAATATTACAAATTTAACTTACTAGAATGTGATGGCTGACAGTGGATTTGCACAGGCCCTGGGATGAGGAATCTCTCTCCTCTTGATGCCAGCATCCATCTTTGAAATTTGTTACTCATACACACTTTCTTAGGAGTACAACACCTATGAGAAGGCATTCCAAACACATCAAATTAAGCATGTGAAAACATCACACTACAGTTAACCCTTAAATGGCAGTTGCCCAAAACTCACATAATGCAGTCTGCCAGAGTGCTTGCAGGTTCTGATAGAAAAGAACTGTTTGCCAAATATATATATATATATATCATGTGCATGCATGTGAGCATGTGTGTTTGGAAATCATTTAGCAAATTCTTTATTCAGGAGGATCAGGTTTTCTGAGACATGATGCCATGCCAGTCGGTAAACACTTATTGACATCGCAGAGTTGTTTACTGCATCCATCTGCAGGAGTTAAGCAGTCCACAGACCCAGAAGATTGAGCAGCAAGTTCCTTTGAAATATCCATAATTATTAGGCAACATGGCTTCATATCCCACAAGACTTGTGCCTTCTTTAAATGACCGTGAAAAATTCTAACATTACAAGTTATTTACACTTATTGATTACAAAAAAGTAATTTAATTATAAAATCAATCACTCCATAGGAGTTTTGCACAATTTCTTAGCATGATTCAAGCAAATTGGATGCTGCAAAGTGATGCAGGGATATTCCGTCTTCCCTTTTATTTTGGGGGACAGGTATAGCACATTTTGTGGGTCATCAGATGGGCAGTCAGTAGTGATGACATCTCATACCATACAAAATATGGCCTTGAGCCATTTTCTTGTGCGTCTGGACAATTCTAGGCTGTAAACACCATATTTTGTGAGGTTATAAAAATTTACAATTTCTAGTCTTCCAGTTTCAGGATCATCTACAGTACAATGATGCACTGATGAGATCACACACTTAGACTTTTTGGTTCTGCATAACGACTGCATAATGTCTTCACTAAATCCATACTCTGAATAGTTTACTTCTGAAGATACAGAAGGTAAATATTTCAAAGGAATTCCTAGTTTGTTTTTCTTTGGGTTTCCAGAGTAATAAATACATATTTTCTGATGTTCTTTAACAGCAGAGAGTGTACTAAACTAAAGCAACTGTCAGCCATGACATGCTGGCTGGTCTTTGATATAGGTTGCCATAAACATCTCCTTGAATGTGGTAGTCAACAATCCTGCAAGTTACTAATAGAATATAGCGCCAGTGGCAGATGAATGAGTCCATACAAAGGATTGGTGGAATGATGCTGTCAAGGAAAAACCAACGTACTTAGAGCAAACCTGTCCTAGTCCCACCTTGTCCACCATAAATCCCACATGGACTGGTCTCATGAAATTCATCACAGCCTGAGATGGAACAATGAGCTTTTTTTCTTCAGTGGACTGGGTTTGCCTGTCTGATCCTGTTCTGCTGCCCATGCAGCCATAAAGTAGATAGCTGCTTCTTCGATCATTGAAGCATAAAACCCTCAAATCAAATTAATTTAGATGGTCACTTGGGCATGCAAACTTTCAACTACAGTGAGCTTTACAAGCAATAAACACTTCATCAATGGACAGTGTTGCAGCAGGTAAAAATAACTTTTACAGTTTTCAATGAGTACACTCAATATTTCAGAAATAACTGTACAGGCATCATCTCTTCTTTTGTCCATGACGTTGCTGTTGTCCAATTGCAAATATATAGCCAAATTAAACAAACGGTTTTGCCTTGGTCAGATCCATTAGTTGCAAATAAGCTTACTACACTTTCAAGCCCAGACTTGAAAACAGAGGTAACTATTATGGATCATAAAACACAACTAGATATGCTTTCTGAATATGTGAAATGTCTTTGCTAGTGTACTGAGATCTGATTTTGCACACTTTCTTATTTTGCCAGAGAACAACCTCCAGCAGCATGCTGTCAGCAAACAATAGGTTTCAAACATCAGAAACTTCAGGATTTCTCCAACAGCCATATTTGACACATGCAAACCAAGAAGATGTAAACCTATGAAGGTACTTTACATTTTAAGGTAGAGGGAGTTACCTCCACCAGAGAGTATTTCGAACATAGTCTATAATAATCTTTAGACTGTGTAACTATGGTGAAGATGATCTTTGGTTTTGAAGAGTTTTTATTTCTGCCAGCTGCCAATTTGAGATTGCTTTAATTATCACTAGCACATCATTCCAATTACATACCTTGTTAATTTTCCAAAATGTAGTGTGGGACCTCATCACTAGCACCCACTGTCATCCAGTATCATCACGCAGAATTTAAATCACAGTCATCCACTTGTCACCAATCCAAAGTCAAACAATAAAATTCCCTATAAATGAGGTTACAGGTCATGTAAAAAAATAATTTAATTTCACACCACTAAAAATAGAGCAATATACTTAAATAAAAATTATGAAATAAAACTGAGCTGAACATAAATATAATTGTGTAACTAATACAGTAAGGTCTACTAGACTGCTGAAAGATTTCTTTGCAGAGTAAGTCACATATAACAAGCTTCTATGAAGTCACATTACTCACTGACTCAGCCAATACAAAGACCAAAAGGTAAGCAGTAGGATGACTCAATTAAACAGGAGGAGGATGTTCATGGCAAGCAGGAAATTCAAGCAGTCTGACAGGCCACATCACACCATTCACAGGTTAAGCAAAAAATAAATTTTGTATAATTACTTGCTCCCACATCTGGTTCCCATACAAAAAAATGGTGATGAATTTGCACAAAATTGCAACTGTCATGCTGATATTTAATTTATAAACAGGAGATAAAACGCCTTTTGCTTGCACAGTTGCATAAGCGAAGCAGCCTTGAAAATCTCTATTGTAATCTTATACAAGCAACATTATCTTCCAACTACAAACACATGGCTTTGTTAGATGGCATTTTGGAACAAAAAAATTTACATGCTACATGCTACACACAGTAATGTGCAATCTATGTGGTGTAACTGAAATATGTGAGCATGAGTGGTTGAATATAATTCAGATGCACATATTTACGTATCTTTTATTTACTTTTTATACTTAAGGAATCTATTCCCACGTTATGTCTGACCATGCTTGTGGGCAATATCTTAGTTCATAATAATGAACAGTTACCCGAAACTCAATAAGCACTAAACATTTAACATTAAAATGTAAAATTCTGTTGGAAGATTTCTCTCTCATTCCCTGCAGAAGGGAGTCTTTAATGGATCTATCCACAAGGCCTCTTTATCCATGACCTTTCCCGCATTTTAAGCAAGATGCAAGGATGACGAGCATGTTATCTTACATCCTAGAAACCGAGAACAAATGACAGTTGTGAAAGCAAAGCAATGTTAATAGAATGACAATTTACTGAGTTTAGATCAAATTTCCCCCTGAAGGTATGCCTACTTTGATGCACTGATGAAGCTTGTGTGGTCAAATGATGCTTAGAGCTATGCTGGGTAAAGTGTTGCTACTGCTAGGGCCTCCCCTGCCAGAAATGTTAAAGGTGATAACCCAGACAAAAAGGGGTACACTGGTCATCCAGGTTGAGGGGTGGGCATGAAGCTAACAACCTCATCCCACATAAGTATTATGAAACTTCAACCAAAGCTTTGGAATTGGAATCAAATGGCTATGAAGACTCTGGCTAAAGGATTTGGATTTGGAACATGGAATGTTAGAACAATGCTCAGACCAGGATCGATAATAGAATTAATACCACAAATAAAACAGTACAACATTCATGTTATGGCCATACAGGAGACCAGATGGCAAGGGGCAGCAATAATCGACCTCAAAACTCATACAATGCTAGACCAGGAAAAACACACGCAGAAGGGAGTTTGGAGTAGCTTTTATAGTAGACAATAGATGTCAAGAAAACATTTTGGGCTTCCAACTAATCAATGAGAGGATATGAACCCTAAGAATGGAAACAAAATTAAAAATATAACTTCTATAAACACACACGCACTGATGGAGGATACAGACAAGAAGGAAAAGGAGGACTTCAATGCTCAGTTAGTTGTCATGCTATGGCTCCAAATGATGATGTCAAAGTCATCGTGGGGGACACAAATGCCAAAATCAGACAAGAAAGGAAATATTACACAATTATAGGGAAACACAGTCTGCATAAAACATCTAATGAGAACAGGAAACTATTAACAGATTTTGTCCAAGGGAAGAATATGGTGATCGTATCAACCAAGTTCCCATGAAAAGATATGCACAAGGCCACCTGTGTATCCCCAGATGGACAAACAACAATCCATACTGATCATATATTAATTGACATGAGACAGGCCACAAGCATCGCAAATGTAGGGACATACAGAGGAGCCAATTATCATTCAGACCATTACTTAGTGAAGGGCATGTATAAATCGAGGATACAAACAAGGAAGCACATTACAAAAGGAATGACAGAAAATCAATCTGGAACAGCTACGAAAGGACAGCATCAGGAATGAATATCGAATGAAGTTAAATAAGGCCTGCACATATGAAGTAGAAAACAAAGTAAACATAGATCAATAAATAAAATGGCAAAATAAACAGATATGAAAAGCACAGCAATTGATATACTGGGATATGAGGACAGGAAGAAGGATAAAAAGGAATGGTTTGATGAAGAGTGCAGGTAACTAATGGAGCAAAAGCATAAGGCATACCAGACATGTTTAGCTAGATCGACAAAAGCAAAAAAGCAGAATAAGAGAAAAGGAACTGGGTGCACACAGCATGCAGGAAGAAAAAGAGACAGGTTATCAACCAACAATTAACTGCAAAAGAAAAGGAATTTAAGAAACCAACCCCAGACAGGCATACGGAATGGTAAAAAAAGATAAAAGAAAGATACAAACCTCATAAAGATCTGCATAAAGACACAAAAAAGAACACAAATGGTGACAAGGAACAGATTAAGGGAGATGGAAGGAGCAATTTGATGAGAGAGTAAACAAAAATTAACATAAAAATATAACAGCAGCATTAGACACAGAACAGAACCAAACACAAAGAGTGGGGAAAAGGGAATACACTCACCTACAAAGCAAGAAATCCAGCTGGCCATACAGAAGTTAAACAATAATAAGGCACTGGGCATAGACAGCATACCAGTGGAACTCATCTAGCATGAAGAGAAGAAGTAATAAATAAAATCCGCAACTTAGTGGGCATAATATGGGAGAAAGAAAGATTACAAGAGGAGTGGAAACTAAATATTATGTGCCCAATCCATAAGAAGGAGGACAGATCAAACTGTAGAACTACAGAGGCATGCTGTTATTATACCACCATTCCAAACAATAAACTAGAACCTTACATAAAAAAAGAATACCAGGCAGGATTTGGGCAGGGACGATCAACAATCGATCAGATTTCCACAGCAAAACAAATACTGCAGAACTGTCGGGAATACAACATAAATGTCTACCTAGCCTTAACAGACTTCAGACAAGCCTATGACAGTGTTAGAAGTGAAAAAATGTATGAGGTATTGCAACATTTCCAAATTCCCAATAAACTTATAAGGCTAGTAAAAGCGACAATGGACAATATGGTAGCAAAAGTTCAAGTCCAAACACACATGTCGAACTCTACAGAATTAGAGATGATCTGAAACGGAGATGGCCTGGCACCAATGCTGTTCAATCTCATAATGGAATATGTTATGAGAAAAGTTACAGCTGGGAGAAACACATTACAGTATAAACTAATACAGATATTTATTACACCAACAAATGAACATATAATTAGTATAAAATTATATTATAATTGTTCCGACATGTTTCGGTACCCTCGCAACATCTTCAGGGTTGTGTTAGCTAAAGTTATAAATTATTAAGATAAAAGAATTAAATACAGCAGTAGGTCGTTATGGTAAAATGTGGCTGCATATGTAACTCAAGTCCTATTTAGGTGCGTGTGGTGGGCTGGTCGGAAGTATGAGTTTACATACCTTGCTGAATACACCGCCAGCATAAGAACTCACCCCCCCTTCATCCAAACAGCAGCTCGGAAGTGAAGTGACGAACGCCCAGAGCGCCACACACGAAAGAGAATGGAAACCATGGATCAGATGCCACCACAGATCACCTAGTATAGATGGCACCATATTGTACCACATTAAAATAATATTCGTCGTGTCATAATGAGAGAAGTCCCCGTATTTGATATCATTTTCTCTGCGTACAATACAGCTTTTGGCCTACTGTGCTTAAGAGAGGTAAAACATTCTGCCCTTAATTATCTGTATTCAATACGCGTTGTGGAGTATATGGTAGTTCACCTGTATTGTGTGTTCGGCATATTCTGTGAATTTAAAATTTTACGTAATAAATACCGAACCTTATTTCCTACAAATATCAACGATTTAAGCCTATATATAACTGTTATACAAAGCTATTAGCAAGATCTCGAGAATCTAATCGCACATTTATTCATTTTACACCTTGGAAGAGTACTTTAGTCAATTGTGAATTAAGGACTATAAGATTATAACCCTGGAGACGGAACGGATCAAAGGGTCCAATCCTTGGTGTTTATGATGATGATGAAGACGATATTTGAATATAGTGGTATACTGATTTAAGATCTTTCGATATGCATTAGATAAGCACGCTTGAATTGTAAGTTTTATCTAGTTATACCATATATGTGCTCTGTATATTCTAAACTGATTACATTTCCTTGTATAAACTTGATTTTGTTTTAGTTATGTATTATAATCACAAATCATTCTTATATGTATCTTATTGTCGACACTTATTTTGTACCATGTTTATTGTAATCTATTGACAAGTTCTATATCCACTCTGGTAGATCTCTGGAATATTAAATAAATTATTATGTAAAATCTTTTATCTTAATGCCAGACTTCGTACAGGAGTCGTAACACACTGCTCTCCCTCCAGTGTTTGCGCCCGCTAATAAAGTCGCATAATCCTCCAAGTCGTCTGGCGTCAGGAGTGTGATTTCTGGGTTTAGTGGTGCTGCACAGGGTGAAGAAAGCCGATTGCTCTCTCACCAGGCCATTTTGACAATATTAATTGCAGTTCAACATTTTAACGAAGGAGAGAAGAGTTTAATCACACGTATTCATGTAACTTGTATGGGTGACAAGTTGAAGGTGTGGGGCTCAATACCTTGGACATTATGAGCGTTCTGTATACATCAGTAATAAGTTATGCATTATTTGAACAAAATAACAAGGACTTTGAACTATATATGTATGTAGGTAAATAAAAACCAGCATACACGCACACCCGGGCCCACTCAAAATTAAACTCTACACTAAATTTATATGAGTGCATGGTTTTCTTTTACTGGGTTATCCTTAAAAATAGAAATGACATTGTCAAAATTAGCTCAAACCATCTTCAAAATCATCTATTCCAAATTACTTATCAAAATAAAACTATGAAAGAAGCTACAAACATTACATTGCTTGGGCTATATATGAACTGGAAGAATCATATTTAATAAATACTGCCAAAAATTAGCAATGTTACGCTGTAAGATCCAAGTACCATTTGAACAGTATGACAACGTTCAAGTCAATCTACTTTGCTTACTTTCACTCAATAATGACATACAGCATTGTATTCTGGGGCAATTAAACAAGAAGTAAAAGAGTCTTTCATCCACCAAAGAAAATCAGAATAATGACTGGCTCTGAATCTAGAACATCTTGGAAACCATTATTTCTGTCACTGAAAATAATGACATTACCTTCACAATAAATACTATCCTTAATGAAATTTTTGTCACATAACCTGGAAATTTATACATTTAACTGTACAGTTCATGGTACTAATATAAGAAATAAACTGCAATTGCATCAACTTAACTATACCGGGAATACAAAGATCTTTAATGAGCTACCTGAATATATTGCAGGATTAGTAGCTGATAAAAAGCATTTTATATCAACTTTGAAGTCTTTAATTGACAAATCCTTTTACTTACATGAAGAATTCATTAATGATTAAATACTTATATGAGATGAAGCCTGATGATGTTTATGTAAGAACGGCTTTTTAGTGAGCCGACTTTAGAAATTTATAAATCGTTCATTGTTAGACATATTTTTTATTGTTGTAAGACTGACCATTGATTTCTCATAGTCATACCACATGGTCAAGCACATGTTTCATATCCTGTGCCCTTTATGGGCACCTACATGCATCAATGAAATGTATCTCATGTAACCGTATCTGTACACACGCGTGCATATGTACGCACACACACAGACAAAGGATACAATCAGATTTGTGCACAAGCTCCCCATGATGTGATTCCTGATTTAAAAAATAAGGAAAGCCATAAATATTATACACTGTATACTCTGAGGTATTTAGTTGTTGTGATATGTCACCATCACATGGAATAACACATTTCTCTGATGATACAGCACATTGTTGCATGTACTCAAGGCACACACTGCATTGTAAGGCTCAGATGTTAATGAATAATCATGGAATACAAATACAAATAATACTGCGACTTGCTCTGAACCTTTAGTGCCTGTAACAGTTGAGCTGGAACTGGTGCATCATAGTAAGTGCTATGTTGTCACAGTCATCATCCAAAGGCTAATGTGTTGAAACAACTGGAGCAACATCCTCATTGAAACATGAATTGCAACACCTGGCATTTGTGCATGCCGATTGCCCACAGACACTAGCCAACGGAGATGCCACATTGCAGTTGTGCAACAAGAAGTGTGGAACTTACGCAGTTTTGCACAAGAACCAAACTATACCAAATGAGGGATCTTGTAGTACTTCACACCCATCAACTGCATCATACCAGTACTGATACAGGGTACATCTGGTCATCCTCTATGGATACAGTTTTGCAAATCACACTGCAGATGAGCTCTTATTACATGTCAGTCTGGACATGCGAAATGTTTTCATGTGAGGGTGTGTTCAATGTCCACAGCAGGCATGTCTGGCATAGATAATACTGATACGATCTGCAAATGTCAGTACGTAGTCCACTTCATCAACATTTGGGCTGGTATCATCATGGGCCCCTATATGCTAACCAATAGGTTGACTGCCCAACAATATTGTAATTTTCTGAAAATTGTTCTATTGTGGCTACTTGAATATACACCAACTGCGTGGCAGACATTGTGGTTTCAGTACAACAGAGGTCTAGAACACAAATTTCAGTTGCAGTTGCAGCACATTCATTAATAACATATGTATATGCATTTAGGCCTTACACCTTGTGTACTGTGGGACCATCACATTCACAAATCTCCTCCCTTTAAACAGAGATTTTAATTCTGGGAAAAGCCAGAATTTGTAGGGAGCCGAATCTGGGCTGTAAGGGGTCTGACAGACCTGGGTGATGTGATACTTTGCCAAAAAAGCCTGCATGATTGCTGCAGAATGGGCAGGCGCATTGTCATAATGAAGCTGATCTGCTCGCTTGGTCATTTTGAATGCAATGGTCACACAGTACACAGTACACAAGGTCAGTCAATGGCGTCTCACTGCCAACTGACTGGCCCCACAGGAGAGTGACTGTTCAAGGATGCGCAGTAAGGTCCCCTCTGACTTGCTGCCAAGTGATATCAAGACCATGTGACTGGTTCTCGAGATATTCAAAATTGACAGATACTTTCTGGACAGCTGTCGTATATGTACACAAAGCCTTTCTTTTGTGTTATCATCTCAAAAACCATGACTTAGGAAAAAGTTTAGTGTGCACAGAATGTGTTTCAATAGTCTGTAACTTTCAACCAAAACTGTTTGTTCTGATAGTGAATATTTATACAATGCCAAATGTTCAGATTTGTCAGGAATGACTATCAAAAAATCACTGATGCAATTAATTCTGGCAGTAACATTCACACTCAAATTTCACTGTACTGATAGCGTATTGTCATAGAACGGCTGGAAAATGGTGAAATGAACACTAACAATTCACTGAACATGATGAAATTTAAAAGTTATATAACAGTAATAGCAAAGAGAAATACACTTGTTCTGTAATTAAATATTTATTTTCAATTTTACAATATAACACTGCTATATACATAAATCACTTGTTGATCTTCCTATTGAAAATATTTCACAGCTCCACATGTTTCTGGGCCAGGTAGTCTGCTTCCATTTGCTGGTCAACTTCAGAAAACCATTTGCTATACACTCTGACAGGATCAATCATCCAGTGCTTATGAAATGAGACAGGTAGCTGTGGGTCTAAGTATTCTGGAGCATAGTCCAACGGACGTGCCTAGTTTACAGAAGCATAGAAAAACAGTCAATAATCCATCTCTGATAACATTCTCACATACCAAATTTGCATTCATACACTTGTAATATAGAATACTACACTTTAATGCCCTTACTTGGAGCCCAACTCATAAAATTCAAATCATTATCACCATAATATAATTCTGCTTGCCCTTCAAACACCAAAACCAAGCCAATACCTCCTCCATTACCCCCATGACTGACTTAACCAAATTCAGTCATCCTACTGTCACCATAAACACCACGACATCCATCTCTACATAGATTTCCTCACTGAAAGGGGATGTACTTACTTACTTACTCACTCCATGGAGCAGAGTCCTTCTTGAGAAGCTAACCGGTTTTCAGCAAGTCAAAAAATTCCCTGCATTTTATGGAATCTGAAGGTTCATTACGGCATTCACAAGTGCCCACCACCTGTCCCTATCCTGAGCCAGCTCAATTCAGTCCATACCCCCACATCCCACTTCCTGAAGATCCATCTTAACATTATCCTCCCATCTATGCCTGGGTCTCCCAAGTGGTCTCTTTCCCTCAAGTTTCCCCACCAAAACCCAGTATACGTGAATGGGGATGTATTGATCTCAAAATAAGACATGGACTCTCATTCAGATGGTTCTGAGTTCAAACCCTGGTGAGATGTGTGTGCAGATTTTTCTGCTTACAGATTGAAATCTGCATCTATGCCAGAGATGAAACTCTGGGAAAGTAAAGAATATGGGGCCATGATCCCACAGCTCAAAGTCCATGTTATGCTGCTGGTCCCCTCTGCTATCACTCTCATGACAACCTTGTCACTCGAGATAACAGAATCTAATCTGCTCTAAGTTCCTCCACCTTTGAAGTAGATTCTACACCCTTGTGTGGGTGGGCAGAGGCCAGAAAGGTCAACACATACCACATCAGGAAGCATCAAAATACAACAGCAACAACATAATATACCTGATGAAAAAGAGGTGAATGTGTTATGGGTATACCCAGCCTGGCTAAACAAATTCCGAGGAACATGTCATCTGGAGCTGAATCTGATGGACACTTGCAGAAGCCTGAGGTTGTTATCTGAAGCACAGAAGCAATGGAGAATACCATTCCTCCACCACCAGTTATGTAATTGTAGCCTTGAGATGAACGCTGCACGTTGTAACCATACCTCTCACCAATAGCAAATGGCTTGCTTGACTGGAAACAGCTCAGTAGCTGCTGAAGCCTTGCAACACTGCAAGCAGTAAAGATTCAAAATGATGGTGACTGTAAAGTCTATTGTCTTCTAGGACATGATACTAGCAGGCTAGCACAAATTATTGTCACAGCACTACATCCCTACCCTAAAACACTATCTTCACTTGAAAGGGATTGTTGCTGCCAGCAATGGCAAATATTGTATATAAGATGGCAGTTCACAGTTGACTGTATGTGTTATGCATGACTAATCACTATAATCATTGCCATGGTGATGCTGTTAAGGAATTTTTGGGTAAATGCATAGAATATAATGGGTAGTTTCCAATTTACCATTAGAGTGGACACATAACTTGTGCTGGGGTTAAATTCCAAAGATGGCACATAAATAAAAAATCATGTAGAGTCAGAACTGCCCTTCAAAATCCTTTAAATCACCCAAAAAGTACATGGTTTTGTATAGATACCTTGTAACATATATGTATAAATAGTATATACTATAACAGTTAAATACTGTATAATTTTATTTAATGACTGCACTTTGTATACACCATAGACAATACACACTGTGAGACACATGTGAGACCTTAGGCAATCAGGTACCAGGCACCAGCATCACACTCTCACTCCAGACTTATGCTCACTGAGCGGTATGGCTCATGGAATCACCCATGCTATTTAAATTTTTATTTTTATATATTTTGTGAGCACATGTAGTTGAATTCACTTAAGTCAAAAGTGCATGATATGAAATGATGTCAAAAGCTAGGAACAGAATGACCTTGGTCTGGTCACACTTGTTTCCTTTAACTACAGTATATACTGTAGTTCAAGGAAACAAATGTGACCAGACCAAGGTCATTCTGTTCCTAGCTTTTGGCATAATTTCATATCATGTGTTTTTGACTTAAGTGAATTCAACTACATGTGCTCATATTTGTGATATGTCTACATCATAAGTACATTAAAGGAAAAGGAATTACATTATGTTCACGCAGCTACCTCAGAATGGTGTCATCATCTGCTACTACAACCCATCTAATATCTGGTATGGTTTGGGCAATCAAAGCAATATGCTTCAAGATGGCCATTGTTTTTCCACAGTGCCCATGCTCTGTGTTTGGGACCCCCAAATCGATTGTTGGGACTGAAGCATCTGCAAAGAGATAAGTGCCACTATAACAAGCAGAAGGAAATGTAAAAGTTGTCCCTGTACTAATTAAGTGCATGCTATGACATGTGCATAATGGAGGTGCAGCTCCACACACATCTGCAGTGCTATTTATTGCCAGCAGTGGTCACTACTATGAACCAGCCCCCCCCCC
>Ga0209629_10000775_pt1 | contig 18490 bp, 27 predicted proteins | sample TergutCu122P5_FD_187286 | JGI IMG/M metagenome (GOLD analysis project Ga0209629, IMG submission 187286) | Cubitermes ugandensis P5 segment gut microbial communities from Kakamega Forest, Kenya - Cu122 P5 (SPAdes) (version 2) | ecosystem: Host-associated > Arthropoda: Insects > Digestive system...
TTGCGCCGAAATGCAAAGACTTAGCAAAATAGGATGTTTTTTACATTTCGGCGAGACCGGCGATTCACCGGACACGTTCATTTTTTATTTCCAGCACAATACAAATCATTTCAGATTCAACCGCTCCATAACTGTCGCGGCTCTGATTGGGATAATACTTTCCAGCGAAAACATTATTCGACGTTTTGCACCATTTCACGGATTCGTTCGATCACCGTTTTCAGTTCAACAACATGTTTTGTGATTTCCGCGTCATTCGCTTTCGAACCGATGGTGTTCGCTTCGCGAAACAACTCCTGCGTAAGAAAATCAAGCCGGCGACCACAACCGTCCTTCGTTTTTTTCTCCTGCATTACCGCGTCCAATTGCGTGAGATGACTCCGAAACCGGACGATTTCTTCAGAGATGTCGGAGCGGTCAACAAACAGAGCCACTTCACGAACAAGATCGGAGGGTTCAAGCATCAGGTTATGCTCGGCCATCACTTTGGCAACCCGTTCCGTCAGTTTGGCACGATATTGCCCGGCGACATTCGGGACACAAGCCTCAATCCGACGGATCGTTTCGCCCAGGATACGGCTGTTTTCCTGCAAGTCACCGACCATAAGCGTCCCTTCTTTTTGACGCATGATCTGCAAATTGGCAATCGCCTGTTTCACGGCATCCTCGACCGCCGGCCAAACGATTTCCGCTTTGTCTTCGATTGGAATTCGCTCTTTGGTTATTCCCGGCAGGATTAAAAGTTGCGCCGCCGAAAACGTTTCGGAAATTCCGAGTTTGACACTGACAGCACGCAACTGTTGCATATAACCGGCCAGTACCGTTTCATTGATTTCGTAATCGGAGGCGGAGCATTCCCGCATGATCCGAACATTGATATTGACCGACCCACGAAGCAAAGCGTCGCGCACGAGGTTTTCGATCAACGGTTCAATGGCCGCATAACCTTCGGTCACACGAGGCGACACTTTCAGATAACGGTTGTTGACGGTTTTGATTTCGACAAAAACGGTGATCCCGTTTTGTCGCACGATCGCCCCGCCGAATCCGGTCATGCTCAGCAACAAGAGTCACCTCTCTGCATTATTTGTCTTCCGTTGATACGGGGGCAGACGGCGTCGAAACAGGGGCTGCCGGTGCCGGAATCGTCGGTGTCGGAATCGTCGTGATTCCGGAATCCGAAGGGGCCGATGCCGTTTTGGCCTGCCCGGAACCAAACCCAAGCCCGCTCTCCGTGACACCGGGCGGCTTGTAAAGCATGTGAACACCAATGCAAAGCAGGAACCAAAACGCCGCGACAACAATGGTGATACGCATGAACGTATCTCCGGCTTTCGTCCCGAATGCGCTTTGCCCGCCCATTCCGCCAAACGCACCGGCCAACCCACCCCCTTTGCCGCGCTGGATGAGAATGAGCAAAATCAGAAACACACAGACAATAATAATGACTGAAGCGATCAGAAATGATACGAATGACATGTTTTTTTCCTGATTTTTCCTGAAAGTCGGGCAAGCTCGACCGCTAACACCCCATATTTAATATTTACAGAACACTACGGTGGCTTTTGACCGGATCATTTGACGCCGTTGATGATTCCCATAAACGCGTCAACTTTCAATGAAGCACCTCCGACCAATGCACCGTCAACATTCGGTTTGAGCAGAATGTCTTTTGAGTTTTCCGCTTTGACGCTTCCGCCGTATTGGATTCGCACAACATCGGCAACGTCCTTGCCGTAACGTTCGGCAATCATGGATCGAATGCCGACATGCACTTCTTCCGCCTGTTCCGGAGTCGCAACTTTCCCGGTTCCGATCGCCCAAACCGGCTCATAAGCGATCACCACATTTTTCATCTGTTCGATGGTCACCCCGGAAAGCGAACCATCGAACTGTCTGCGAATCACGAGGTCGGTAATCCCCGCTTCCCGTTCGGCAAGGAGTTCGCCGACGCACAAAATCGGAACCAACCCCGCCTTGAGCGTTGCAATGACTTTTTGATTGATCAACTCGCTTGACTCGTGTAAAATATGACGACGCTCACTGTGTCCGAGGATGACATAGCGACAACCGACATCCTTGAGCATCTCCGTACTCAATTCCCCGGTGAAAGCCCCTTCTTTTTCAAAATAAACGTCTTGCGCCCCGACGGCGATATTCGAACCGGCAAGAGCCGTCTTGACCGCATGAATGTAAACGCTCGGCGGGCAAACGGCAATCTCAATATCATTGACACCGGCAACGGCTTTTTTCAAGCCTTCCGCCAAAGCGACGCTTGATGCGAGATTCAGATTCATTTTCCAGTTGCCGGCGATCAAAAGACGTCTCATTTCCCAACATTCCTCATTATCACATAAAAAAACACAGTGACGAAAATCGCCCCTTGACCAATACCCGAAACCGCGGTCAAAAAGACGTTCCACGCAAAAAAGAACAATAGCCCCCACAAAGACCACCATTGTAACATGATGCGAGAAAATTGGGAATCGGGAAGTCACCATAAACCGGGAATTTTCTCCGGTTTTTCGCCTGGCAGTCACACCCGGCTGCGATTTGATTTTGTCTTTTTTGTCGCCTTTTCAATGACCGGCAGGATTTTGGGAGGAGGAATTTTCGTTCCATAAACCGTCCCGTAATGTTCGGCGAGTTCATTGTGGTTGAATCGGAGAAATTCCCAAATTTCCGGCGAGGGATTCTGGTCGAACCATTTTTTCACCAGGCGGCGTACAACAAGATCATATTCCTTTTGCGAGTTGCCGTGCGCATAACAACGCCCTTCGAAACGCCGAATGTCCCCGTTAAAGGCCGGGTTGACGTGGTAGAGTTCGTGAAAGATTGTTTCCAATTTGTCCGTCAACTTCATGTCGATAAATCGCGGCAAGTAAAAATAGAGAATATAGTAATACTCGAAACCGTCCAGTGAGCGGTAACGCTGGATGGCCCAACGCTTTCCCTGGTGTTCCATCGAAGCCCGGCCATCAAGAAAACGAAGCGGGGTCAACGAGGCAAAAACGCCATAGTTTTTTGAATGCCGCGTCTGGCTGAAACTAATGGCCACACGATCCATGTCAATATGGGAAAGTTCAGGCACACGGAAACAAATATCTTCGCAAACGGTTCGCACCGCGGCTGTAAAATCAATCCCGGAAACAACGGACCGATTGAATCTTTGAATTTTCAGAGTTCTTTTCATTACATTCGACCGATGAAGTGATTGGGTGTGATCAGCAAAAACATGCCAAAGTGTCTCGTCATCATCACGAAACCTCTGACATTACTACGAACCCGTCTCCGTTCCGGTTGCCAAAATTTTTAGAATCAATTAAAAATTAATCTGGAGTTTTTCCGCTCCCGCTGGTCGCTCATTCTCCAACTAACTTCTCATACACTCTCAATTTTCTACTATAATGAGAAAAAAGAAATAGTAAATGAAAGAAGAAAAAAATAAAAAAAAGGATTATGTAATTTACATAATCCTTTTGATTTCCAGACATTACAGATTATCGATTTTTGTCCTCTTATTCGATTTTCGGCAAGGACACTGAAGAAGATTTTCGCTGTTCGTCAGGACGAACAAACTCCAAAATTGCCCGAACACCCGAATCCCCCAAACGGGGTTTTGCCAGTTTGAGAAGTCTTGTGTAACCACCATTTCTTTCCTCAAACCTGGGCCCCAAAATATCAAAAAGAACGTAAACGGCCTCTTTGTCACCAATCAGTTGAACAGCCCGGCGTCTCAAAGCAATGGCCGGGGCGATTGCCGCATTCCATTTTTTCCAATTTTCGCTACTCCGCCAAGTTTTCCATTGAGAGGTATTTCTTTCGGCAGTGGAGACAAAGTTTCGCGCCTCCTTAATGAATTTTTGCGCCTTTCGGGCAATTGTAATGCATTTTTCAACCAAGGGTTTGACCTCTTTGGCTTTTTCAAGTGTGGTCACAATTCGGCCGGGAACTTTGGGACGGGGATCGCTACTTGCATACAGAGAATCCGGCTTTTCCGTCAAAATAAGGGCGGACGCCATATTTCTGAGCAATGCCCGCTGATGATTTGGATTACGTCCGAGCTTGCGGCCTTTTTTTCGATGACGCATGATAATTCACTATTATAATTAAAAAGGGAAATTTAATTGCTTTTCCTGAGTTTACATGAAAAACGGCGTTTGTGGTACGGGCGGAACCGTATTGGCTTGCGTCGGGATTCTCATTCCCAGGCGAAGTCCGATTGCGGTCAATTTATCTTTGACTTCATTCAACGTTGTTTCGCCAAAATTTCGTACATCCAACAGGGCGTCTTCGGTTCGCGAAACGAGATCACGAACAAAATTGATATTTTCCGCTTCAAGACAATTCATCGCCCGAACGGATAAATTCAACTCGGAAAGCGGCATGGCCAGTTTGGCTTCCAAAGCAGGATCAATCCCGGTTGCCGTCGTCGCTTTGGCTTTCGAATAAACCATGGAATCAAGACGATCATACTGAATGAATGGATTGAGATGTTTGCGAAGAATTTTCGACGCTTCCACCAATGCCAATTCGGGATGAACGGAACCGTCTGTCCAAATCTGCAACGTTAATTTGTCGTAATTGGTTTTTTGACCGACACGAGTTTCTTCCACGTCATATTGAACCCGTGTCACGGGACTAAAAGCGGCGTCAAGAGGAATAAAACCGATGCTGTCGCCGCGGTCACGCAAAAAATTCATTTGTTCGGAAGCCGGCAAATAGCCACGCCCGTTTTCAATCACCATTTCCAATTCAAAGGGGACATCCGCAGTCAAAGTGGCAATATAGTGATCACGATTGATGATTTCCACTTGGGGATCATTGATGATGTCGTGAGCCGTCACCGGACCTGCGGTATTTTTCTCAATTCGAATCAGCCGGGGCTTGTCTTCCAAAGAACGAACGACAAGGGATTTGATATTCAAAACAATCTCGGTGACATCTTCCTTGACGCCGGTCAGTGAAGTGAACTCATGAAGTGCCCCGCGTAATTTCATCCGTGTTATGGCACTTCCTTCAAGACTTGAGAGCAACACGCGACGCAAACTGTTGCCGACGGAAATTCCGAAACCGCGTTCGAACGGCTCGACGACAAATTTACCGTAATACGGCGTCAACGTTTCCTTTTCGCAAACCACTTTGCTCGGGAGTTCCAATCCTCGCCAACGAATACGCATTGTCAACCTCCGACGACCACCAAACAAAAATAACGCTCAAAAAATAATTTTTGTGTCAACTTCTCAATTTGTACCGTGTCCGGGAGATTTTTCCCGGCCCAAAGAAAAACCGACACGAACAGGCCGATTCTTCTCCGAACAAGTATAAAATGAGAGTTTACTTCGAGCAAAGCTCGACAATCAATTGCGGCTGAACAACAATGGAGATGTCATCCGGGACGGGTTTTCGGAGCATGACCCCTTGTGGGACGTCTCCTTCTGTTCGGACAAGGAATTCCGGCACCTGTGCCGTCGTTTCCTGCATGGATGCCTTCACGGATTCAACGATATTTTTGCGATTTTTCAACGAAATCACATCCCCCGGGCGCAACAGATAACTTGCAATGTTGACACGACGGTTATTGATCAGAATGTGACCGTGCGAAATCAACTGGCGGGATTGGGCACGGGAGGAACCGAAGCCCAAACGATAAACAACGTTATCGAGACGGCATTCCAAAATGCTCATCAAATTTGTTCCCGTGTTGCCTTTGGTGCGTTCAGCCATATCGAAGTATTTGCGAAACTGCTTTTCGAGCACTCCGTAAAAATTCTTGACTTTTTGCTTCTCCCGAAGGTGAATTCCATAATCCGTCATCTTGTTTCGACGTGATTGAAGACCGTGCATTCCCGGAGGGGTTTGCCGTCTTTGAAAAGCACAACGCTCCGAATTGCAACGCTCCCCTTTGAGAAAGAGTTTCATCCCTTCCCGCCGACATTTTCTGCAAACAGCACCTAAAATCCGGGCCATAACTCTATACATCTCCGCCAAATAAAACCGAATCGCTCACCCTGCGACACGCCACAACCAAGCATTAAATTTTGACTCAAGGACTTACGAAGAAATAACATGGTCTTTATTAATAGCAGCCCGGAGCGTAAGCGACGGATTATTAACCACGCGCTTACGCTTGTGACTGCTATTTTTGAACAACTTGTTTTTTCGCGACTCTCAAGAGCAAGTTGATTTGCGATCCACCGCTCCAATGGGGCAAATTCAATCATGGCGGTGTACAGCAACGACTTCAAAAACCCAAACAATCCATCAAACACGCCTGCGTTTTGCAGGTCGGCAACCATTGTGCGGCAACGGAGTCACGTCTTCAATCGACTTGACGACAAGTCCGGCCTGTTGCAAAGCGGTAATCGCATTTTCACGGCCGCTGCCCGGCCCTTTCACACGCACTTCGACATCTTTCATCCCGAATTTGATCGCCTTTTCCGCCACCTGTTGCGCCGCCATCTGACCGGCGAACGGGGTGCTTTTTCGACTCCCTTTGAAGCCGCTTGTTCCGGAAGTGGCCCAACAAAGGACATCACCTTTCGTATCCGTGATCGTCACGGTGGTGTTATTGAATGTCGCTTTAATGTGGGCAATGCCTGAACTGACATTGCGTTTTGTCTTACGTCTTTTTGCAACCTTGGCCACGTTAAAATTCTCTCCGCAACTGGAAAAAACCGTATTTCAAACTCATACCCCGCCGACCGTCATGTGGTTTTTTCAAGCACAACACCGGGCGTCCCAGACGCTCCAGCTAAACGGGATAGCTTCAAAAACAAAATATTCTTCAAAAATCAAAGACTTGTCAAATTATAAAAACGCACTGGAGCAAATTGAAATTGGTCTGGAGTTTTTCCGCTCCCGTTGGTCGCTTCCTTGATGAAAGGAACACCCTCCAAACCAACTCCGGATGCGCTCTAGCGAAGGTCTTTCACCCCTTTTTTACCGGCAACGGTCTTTTTCGGACCTTTTCTGGTGCGTGCATTGGTTCTTGTCCGTTGTCCGCGAACCGGCAAACCTTTGCGATGACGAATCCCGCGATAACAAGCGATTTCACGGAGCCGGGCGATGTTTTGGTTCACCTGACGCCGCAATTGACCTTCAACCGTGTATTCGTTATCGAGCAAAACGGCAAGGCGGGCCACTTCGTCTTCACGCAGGTCTTTCGCTTTCACCGTCGGGACAATCCCGGCTTTACGGCAAAGCTCACGAGCAATCGCCGGCCCGACCCCATACAAATAGGTCAAGGAAATGACGGTGGCACGATTATTCGGAATGTCAACACCAAGCAGACGAGGCATTTCATCTCTCCAACAATACTTTTCAAAAACCGCAGTGAAAAACGGTAATACTTTGGTCAATCGGGGCAAACCAACACCAAAGAATGAAAATAAAACTTTATTTCAATTCAACCCTGACGTTGTTTGTGCCTCGGATTGACACAAATCACATAAATACGCCCGCGTCGTTTGACAATTTTACAGTTTTCACAAATTCTTTTTACGCTTGACCTTATTTTCATTTCAATCACCTGATTCCAAACCATCTCGCCTTGCAACGGCGAACTTGGGAACAACAAGCCGACATATTTTACCTGGTCATATTTTCTGCACAAGTAGGAAGTGTAATAAAATATCGCTTCAGGGGTATTTGACAAGCCCCCCGTTGACGGATTCCGTTGAAAACCAAGAAAATCAAAAGGAAAAGCGGGATGCTTTTCGCAAAACTATTGGGCGTAGGCTTAATGTCCCCTCTAAAGGAATTTTTAGAGGTTCCCTTAAAGCAAATATTTTTCTATACTGATTTTTTCGCTCTCGGCGGTCGGTGGACCGGTAAGGATGAAAAGACCATTTTCTGTTACAGCAATTGTATGTTCAAAATGGGCACTTGGTTTCCGATCCACGGTGGCCATTGTCCAAAAGTCTTTTTGAACGGCCACTCGTTTTGTCCCCATATTCACCATCGGCTCAATCGCGATCACCAGCCCGGGAACCAATGTGAAATCCCCTCCCATTCGCATAAAATCCGAACAGACATAATTGGGGACTTGCGGGTCTTCGTGCATTTCGCGCCCGATTCCGTGACCGACAAGACTTTCCACAACAAAAAATCCGTTTTTCGTTACATAATTCTCCATCTGCTTGGCCACTTCCGACCAATAACGACATTTTGGGATCGTAGAAAGTGCAAGTTCAAGCGTTTTCTGCGTCACATCAAGCAATTTTCGTACATTTGCCGGAATCATCCCAACCGCATGGGTCACGGCGGCGTCACCGCACCAACCGTCCAAGCGGCACCCGGTGTCGATGCTGATGATATCCCCCTCTTTCAACTTTCGATTGCCGGGAATGCCGTGAACGACTTCTTCATTGATCGACATGCAACATGTGGCGGGAAAAGGGACTCTTCCCGCCACCCCTTTGAAAAGCGGAATCGCCCCCCGATCCAAAAAGAAGCGTTCGATACGGACATCAATTTCCCACGTGGTGATCCCCGGTCGCACCAACGCGGCACCAATCTGATGGGCATGCCAGACCAACAGGCCCGCTTCCCGCATTTTCCTGATTTCCCGCTCCGACTTGAGAGTAATCAAAGGTCACCCACGTATCACCCGATCATTTTGCGAACAAAACTTACTTTTCCAACGCAATGTCTTTCACCACAAGGCGTGAGAAAAGGGACAATTGTCAGAGGATACAGGACTCTGTTGTATTCCTGCCCCCTGATATACCGCAGCCGGTATGGGCGGCAGCCTTCGGCCTTGCGCAACCGCCCTGCGTTGCAGGGCTTGCCATGTCCAGCTTCCGGAATTTTCAACCGGCTTGAGTATACCTGTCCCCTGCCTCTCTTACACCTCGCGGTGAATCATGATTGCGCCGGCGTATTATGCGACGAACTGATCCAGAATCGTTTCGACTTCCGCGAAAATGGATTCGACAGCCCCCAATCCATTGACCGACTTAAGCAACCCTTTTTTACTGTAATAAGCCAACAAAGGGCTTGTCTGATTCGTGTAAGCAACCAAACGTTCGCGAATCACTTCCGGCTTGTCGTCGGCACGTCCGCGACCGGCAAGACGCTTGAACAACTCTTCTTCGGGCACCTTCAATTCCAGCACGACATGCAGTGGCGTCCCGTTTTTCTCAAGCATGACGTCCAATGCTTCCGCCTGCGCAATGGTCCGGGGAAAACCGTCAAGCAAATAACCTTTCAGGCAATCCGGCTGCTTGAGACGATCCGAAATCATATCAATCAAAATATCGTCGGGAACAAGCAGACCGCTCGACATATACTTTTCCGCCTTCACCCCGACTTCCGTTTTGGCGTCACGGGCAGCCCGCAACATGTCGCCCGTCGAAAGATGCGCCGTGTGATATTTCGCAATGATTCTTTCCGCTTGCGTCCCTTTGCCGGCTCCCGGCGGCCCGATAAAAACAATGCGCATAACCAAATATCCTGCTAATGTGGCTTTATCGTAAACCGCACAGCAGTGCGGCTACATCCCCCAATTTAATTTTTTTTTACAGAGCACTGCCCCAAAATCGCGTCGGCCTGCGACCAACCGCTAAAATGGAACGACAAATTCAATCATGTCCAATGATCGGAAACGAATCGCTCTAACCGCGTTTGTCAAGCAGACCTTTGTAATTGCGCATGACAAGATGGCTGTCGATTTTGTCAATCAAATCAATCGCAACACTGACGGCGATCAACAAACTGGTGCCGCCGAAAAAGCTGGAAATGGTGAAACTCACCCCCATCGTGTCGGAAACGACGTTGGGAACGATCGCAATGATCGCCAGGAACGAGGCACCGACATAAGTGATGTGTATCATGACCTTCTCCAGAAAATCGGCGGTTCTCCGGCCCGGGCGATACCCCGGGATGAACGTACCGTGATTTTTCAGATTATCCGCCATGTCTTTCGGGTTGAAAGTGATCGCCGTCCAGAAATAACAGAAGAAGAAAATCAAACCGATATACATCATCAGATAGGAATAGGAATTTCCTTTCTGAAACATTCCGTCAAGCGTCACGAAAAACGACACGTTCGGGAACCATGACTGCAAAAATTTACAACCAACATGCGGAAACAGCAAAAGGCTGCTCGCGAAAATGATCGGCATCACACCGGCCTGATTGATTTTGATCGGCAGATACTGACGATTTCCACCGCCGAAAACCCGGTTGCCGCGAATGTGCTTGGCACTTTGCGTCGGAATGCGCCGTTGTCCTTTGGTGATGAAAATCACACCGATGATGACGGCCACGAACATCACGGCAAGCATGAGAATGCGTTCCACCCCCATATCGCCGCCAAGCTGAAGACCGCCGGCATCGCCGACCTGTTTGAAAATGGTAATCAATGCCGCAGGGGCGTTTGCGAGAATCCCGGACATGATCAAAAGGCTGATTCCATTGCCGATTCCATATTCGTCGATTTGTTCGCCCAACCACATGAGGAACGCCGTACCCGTCGTCATGACCAGAACCATGGCAATTAACCACAACGTCGGCAAAGCACCGTCAACCGCGATTTGACTGTTCAACAGCCTTTGCGAGCCGAGCATCTGGATCATGAACCAGCTTTGAATGATGCAAATCGGGATGGTCGTATAACGGGTATACTCATTGATTTTCCGCCGGCCGCTTTCCCCCTCTTTCTGCAATTCCGCGAGTTTGGGAATTACCGTCCCCAAAAGCTGGAAAATAATCGACGCCGAAATATAGGGCATGATCCCCAAACCGAAAATCGTGATTTGATGAAACTGACTTCCGCTGAAAACGGAAATCTGTTGCATAATCGTGTCCATTTCCAAATTTTGGTTCCAAAACGACGTCAAACGGTGCGAATCAACGATGGGAAGCGGTATCGCCCAACCAATACGATAAATGGCAATCAGTGCCAACGTCAAAAAAATCTTTTGCCGCAGTTCGGGGATCGAAAAAATGATTCGGATTTTTTGAAACATTTCCGGTTAGTCCTTCGGAACAGAAATGATGATCATTTATTTGATATGGTAACAGATACGGTTTCAGACAAGAAGGAAGAAATGGGTGGCCGGAAGGACACCCAATCATCACTTGATCATTTTTTCTTTTTATCGTAATTTTTTCGGGTGACCCGTGTTCCCATTTTGTTACGCACCAGTTTTTTCTTTCCGGGAATCACGATCGCCTCGCCACCGGCTTTGACGATTGCTTTTTGCGCCGACTGGCTGAACCGATGCGCTTCCACCGTCAATTTTTTCGTCAATTCCCCATAGCCGAGAATTTTGAGTTGATCAAAATTTTCTTTGATGATCTGGCTTTCAACCAAAACGGCCGGGTTGACGACTTCGCCTGCATCAAACAACAACTCGAGATCACCGACGTTGATTGTCGCAATTTTATCCGCGAATCGGTTGTTGAAACCACGTTTGGGAACACGGCGTGCCAGAGGCAACTGTCCGCCTTCAAACAAGGGATGCATGGAAAAACCCGCACGGGACCCCTGGCCTTTATGACCGCGACCGCATGTTTTGCCCAGCTTGGAACCTGTCCCGCGTCCGAGCCGTTTTCTCGCTTTTTTCGGGTCGCATGCTGAAATGACATCGTTCAGATTCATGATAATACCACTCCCCGAAGTCGTTCGACTTCCGTCTTGCTGCGAAGTTTCATCAATGCGTCAATTGTTGCCTTGACGACATTCGTCGGATTATTCGTGCCGGAACTTTTGGTCAAAATGTCGTGAATTCCACATGCTTCGCAGACGGCTCGGACAGCGGCACCTGCGATCACGCCGGTTCCCGCGCTGGCGGGAACCAAAACGACTTTTGCGGCTCCGAAACGTCCATGCACGGCATGGGGAATCGTCGTTCCATTCATCAGGACAGGCTTCATTTTTTTGGTGCCGTCTTTGATCGCCTTTTCGACGGCGGGCGGAACTTCGTTGGCTTTTCCGTATCCGGCAGCCACTTTTCCTTTGCCGTCGCCGACAACCACAAGCGCGGTAAAACTGAAACGGCGACCGCCTTTGACCACGGCGGCACAACGTCTGATTTTTACCACCTTGTCAATCAGGTCACCTTTTGTTACATCGTTCGACATGGGTAATCTCTTTATTAATAACGTAATACGCTTTAATTTGTTTCCTCTTTCGCCCCGATATCCAGACCGGCGTCACGGGCGGCATCGGCAAGAGTCTTGATGCGGCCATGATATTTGTATCCGCGTCTGTCGAAGGCGACCTGACGAATGCCGGCAGCCAACGCTTTTCTTGCCAGAGCCTCGCCCACTTTGGCAGCGGCTTCACAGTTTCCACCGTAACCGACGCTTTGACGCAAGGTTTTGTCCTGCGAACAGGCCGACGCAACGGTCATCCCCTTTTGATCGTCGATAATCTGGGCGGAAATATGTTTGTGACTTCGAAAAACAACGAGTCGCGGTCGTGTTGAATATCGCTTGACTGCATTGCTCACACGGTGTTTGCGTGTGATTCGTGTTTTATTCAATCTGATCTGTTTTTTCACCGCGTCACCATCAATATAATAAAAATTCCAGAATACTGCGCTGGAAATAAAAAACACGTCAGGGGCGACCGTGCGCAGCAAAAGAAGCCCCGGTCAAATTTTCAAAACGTTATGCACTCAGTGCAAATTTTATAACCATACCAATAAATTCAGTTTGGCATGATGTCAATTGCGTCTGCCATTCGTCAAGCAAGCGCGACCGCTGACATGTGACATCATGCCTGCAAAGCACTATTTTTTGGCGGCTTTGCTCTCTTTGCGACGAATGGCTTCCCCTTCGTATTTGATCCCTTTTCCAAGATACGGTTCCGCTTTTCTGACCGCTCTCACACTGGCTGCGAATTGCGTGACCCGTTGCTTGTCAATTCCTTTGATCTCAATGTGCTGCTGATCTTTGCATTTGACATCGACGCCATCCGGGATTGGGCACTGGATTTCGTTGGCAAAACCGACCCGCAACTGTAAAACTTTTCCCTGAATGGCGGCCAGGTAACCGGTTCCGAATATTTCCAGTTTCTTTTCATATCCCTGTGTCACGCCGATCACCATGTTGTTGATCAACGCACGGGTCAACCCGTGAAAGGCGCGTCCCTGGCGAGTTTCCTCCCGGAGAGAAACACAAATTTGACTGTCTTTCACTTCAACGCCGACTTCACGACGGACATCAGCCTCCAGTTTGCCGAGCGGTCCTTCGACGACGACGTGCTGTCCCGAAACGGACACTTTGACTTGATTCGGAATGAGAATTGGTTTTTTACCGATACGCGACATTTGTAAGACCCTGCATCAAAAAACATGTTCGTAAGATTACCAAATCTCACAAAGAACTTCGCCGCCGACGTTATTTTGGCGGGCTTCACGGTCGCTCACCACGCCACGGTTCGTACTCAAAATGTTAATTCCAAGACCGTTGAGAACGGGCTTGAGAAGATTGGCACGCTGATAAACCCGTCTGCCCGGTTTACTGACGCGTTTCATGTGTTGAATCACGCGCTCTCCGTTCGGCCCGTATTTGAGGTGGATGCGAAGCACCGGTGCCGATTCGGTCGTCACCACTTCAAATTCCCAAATGTATCCTTCGCGTTTCAAAACATCGGCGACGCCGTACTTCAGTTTCGAATGCGGAATGTCAACGTGTGAATGTTCAACTCTTACGGCATTGCGAATGCGAGTCAACATATCGGCAATCGTGTCGGTCATCATAACAACAGTACCCTCTACCAGCTTGCCTTTTTAACACCAGGAATTAAACCTTGCTCCGCAAGTTCACGGAAACAAATACGACATACACCAAACTTGCGATAAACGGCGCGAGGACGACCACAAAGTTTGCAACGGTTCTCGCGTCTTGACGAAAACTTGGGGATTCTCTTTGCCTTAGCAATTTTCGATTTACTTGCCATGAGGCTTTAGCCTTCTTATCATAAAGTAAAGACGAAGCAAAAACAAAAAACGATGATAACGGTTATTTTGCGGAGGAAGCACGAAACGGCATTCCGAATTGGCGCAACATTTCACGACCTTCATGATCGTTGCGAGCCGTTGTCACGAACGTGATGTTCAAGCCTTGCGGCTTGGTAAAACGGTCGGGATTGATTTCAGGGAAAACGAGAAATTCCGTGATCCCCAGGTTGTAATTTCCGCGACCGTCGAAACTGTTGGGATTGACGCCGCGAAAGTCGCGAACCCGCGGCAGCGCGAGTGAAATCAGGCGGTCGAGGAATTCGAACATTCTCGCTCCGCGAAGGGTCACCTTGCAGCCGATATTGGTGCCTTCCCTCAATTTGAAATTTGCAATGGACTTGCGTGCCTTGGTCACCACCGGTTTCTGACCGGTGATCTGGGTCATCGCATCGACGGCTTCTTCCATGTACTTTTTGTCCTGATTCGCACTGCCAACGCCCATGTTGACGACAATCGCCTGGAGTTTCGGCAACGAATTGACATTGGAGCGTCCGCAAATTTCCGATAATTTCGGAAGGATTTCTTTCGTGTACTTTTCCTGAAGACGTGGCGTCATTTCGAGTGCCTTTGCAACAAACAAGTCCGGTAAAATATTTTCTATTATCTTCTTATCTTCATGAAAAACGGCGATTTATGGCTATTTTTTTACTGCCGTTTTTTTGGCTTGACTGATGGAACTGATCACAGCATTACATTTTTTGCAAATACGGTTTTTTTCACCTGATTCTTTGATCTGGATACCGACCCGGGTTGTTTTCTGGCATTTCGGGCACACCAACATAACATTTGAGGCCGGAAGCGGCATTTCCTTGGAAAGGCGTCCCCCCTGCGGATTACGCTGGCTGCGCCGCACATGTTTCTTGCAAACATTAATTCCTTCGATCAGGACTTTTTCGTTTTCACGATCGACGCTCAAAATCCGGCCTCGTTTTCCTGAATTGACTCCGATGGTCACTTCGACGGTATCATCTTTTTTCAGTTTCATCAGACCACCTCGCTTGCCAAACTAATAATTTTGACGAAACCTTCCTCGCGAAGTTCACGACCGACGGCACCGAAAATTCGCGTTCCTTTCGGATTTTTATCATTGTCGATCAACACGGCCGCATTGGTGTCAAAACGGACGTAACTTCCATCTTCACGCCTTACGCTTTTTTTGGTGCGAACGATCACCGCTTTGACGACGGAGCCTTTTTTAACATTACTTCCAGGGATAACCGACTTGACGGAACAAACGATGATGTCGCCCAAAGAAGCAAAGCGGCGTTTCGAACCGCCCGGCACTTTGATACACATCAACTCTTTTGCGCCTGTATTGTCGGCAACATCGAGTCTGGTTTGCATTTGAATCATGACACAACCCGCATCAATTCGATGATATAATAACTGTTGAAAAAATACAAAAACTCAAACTGACGTGAAACAAGACGAAAAACCGCTATTCCGCAACTGTATTTGCGTCTTCCCTGGCACTGTTTCTCAATGCCGCAATGTCAATGACGTTCCCCTTGGAAACAATGCGGGTCAAGACCCATCGTTTTGTCTTGGAAAGCGGACGACTTTCGAGGATTTCGACGGTATCGCCAAGGGCGGACTCGTTGTTTTCATCATGGACGTAACAAACGGTGGTCTGACGAATATACTTCCCGTACTTAGGATACTTGACCGTTCGTGGAATTTCAACACGGCGGGTTTTTGACATTTTATCGCTGGTAACGATACCAATTGCGACCATCTTTGGCATGTGTGATGTCCCCTAAAGTAACGACGGCAATGAGCCAAACTAATGATTTAATGATTTAACCCAAGTTCCCGCTGTTTTTGAATCGTAAGAATACGCGCGATCAACTTCCGGTTTTTTTTCAATTCACTTGGAACGTCAAGACGCTCCATACGAGCCTGAATTTGGAGCCGGAAGAAATTTTCTTCGGTCGAAGCAAGCAACTCTTGCAACTGATCATTGCCCATGGAACGTATTTCACTGACTTTCATTTCACCGACCCTTGTCATTCAAACTGGCGCGACAAAACATTATTGTTGACGCTTATTCGAAAACCGCTACGCGTCGTTTCAACCCAAACAAATATCATCAAACTAATGACTATTGTTTTACTACATTGTTTTACGTTTGACCAAACGACATTTCACCGGCATTTTATGCGCGAGCCGGTTGAAACAAACCTTGACGGTTTCTTCCGGAACCCCGCCGATTTCATACATGATCGTCCCCGGTTTGACAACGGCGGCCCAGAATTCAGGCTCCCCTTTGCCTTTTCCCATCCGGGTTTCAAGCGGAATCGAGGTCACCGATCTGTGCGGAAAAACGCGGATGTACAAACGGCCTTCCGTTCGAAGGTACTGCTGAACGGCAATACGTCCGGCTTCAAGCGTCTGAGCACTGATCCAGCCACCTTCCATCGCTTGCAAACCGTAGTCACCGTGGGCGACCACTTGGCCGCGAGTGGCGTTACCTTTTATACGCCCTCTTTGTATTTTTCGGTGTTTGACCCTTTTGGGCATTCGAGCCATCGTTCATACCCTCACTATCATATTCGCCTTGATTGATCCAAACTTGTATACCAATATGTCCTTGTGCGATTTTCGCTTCGGCAAAGCCATAATCAATTTTCGCTCTCAACGTCGACAAAGGAATCGAACCTTCGATCGCCTTCTCGCAACGCGCCATTTCCGCACCGCCGAGCCGTCCGGACAACTGGATTTTCACCCCTTTTGCTCCGGCGTTCATCGAATCTTCGATCGATTTTTTCATGGTCCGGCGAAAACCCGCTCTTTTGACCAATTGTTCGCCGATGTCTTCCGCAACGAGTTGCGCGATCAATTCGGGACGAGCTTCTTCTTCAATCTTGAGATTGATCCGTCTTCCGGTCATTGCCTGCAATTCATTTTGCAATTCCTCGACTTTTTCCCCTTTGCGACCGATCAAAACACCGGGTCTTGCAGAATGCAAAATGACCCTCACTTCGTCGCGGGTGCGTTCAATGACGATTTTTGCGATCGAGGGATATTGCAAGCGTCCGGATTCATCCTTGCGTCTTTTGATGAAATCACGGATTTTTTTATCTTCGATCAGTAATTCCGAAAATTCGCGTTTGGAAGCATACCAGCGACTCTTCCAGTCTTCCATAACCCCCGTTCGGTAGGCAACCGGATTGATTTTTTGACCCATGAATTCACTTGTCCTTATTTGAAAGACAACTTTCTGATACTTCTCTTACGATACGATTCTCTTGCGTTTTTACTCTTGCGGATGCTCGTCGGGCAAGCCCTGCCGCCAACCCAACACCTGGAATTTATGAAACAACATTACTCCAATTCAACGGTGATGTGCGATGTCCTTTTAAGGATGGTCATTGACATTCCGCGTGCTTTTGCCCGCCATCTTCTTGAAAGAGGTCCGCCGTCAATACGAACATCCACAACAATCAGGTCGGCAACTCTGGGGGCACGCCGGTCCTCCGCGTTCGCCATGGCACTTTTCAACACCTTCTCGACCATTCGGGCACCCCGGTTCGGATGGTATCTCAAAATATTCAAAGCGGAATCGGCACTGTGACCACGAATGAGATCAGCAAAAGGCCGAACCTTTTGAGCACTGATTCGAGCATATTTGTGTTTTGCAACATAAGCCATGACAACATCACCTTAACAACAACTGATATGACTTCATCTTTTCATGACTGAAATGAAAAAATCCATAAACCCGGCACCCCCGAAGGAAAGCCAATCCCGAACCCCCGCCCCATGGAATTATTTTTTGCCGCCTTTACCGCCGTGTCCGCGGAAAGTCCGTGTCAGGGCGAATTCCCCCAATTTGTGACCGACCATTTCTTCCGTCACAAAAACTTTCAAATGAACTTTGCCGTTATGCACGAGAAAAGTGTGTCCGACAAATTCCGGGACAATGGTACAAGCACGAGCCCAAGTTTTGATGGGTTCTTTTTTTCGTGCGGCTTCAAGTTTTTCCACCTTGGCAAAAAGCTTGGCGTCGACGTATGGGCCTTTTTTTAATGATCGAGTCATATTTCAATACCGTCAAAATACAAAATAATAAATATGTTATTTCAATTTAAGGACACCATAACGACGACTGCGACGACGGCGAATAATCGACTTGTTGGACGGCTTTCGGTGCTTTCTGGTCGAAGTCCCCTTGGTCGGCTTACCGGTTGGGGTAACAGGATGCCGGCCGCCTTTGGTCCGGCCTTCACCACCGCCATGCGGATGGTCAATCGGGTTCATCGCGGTCCCGCGAACATGCGGACGCCTGCCGAGCCAACGATTGCGACCGGCTTTGCCGATCACGACGTTCATGTGATCAATGTTGCCAACGACACCGATTACCGCACGACATGTGATCGGGATACGCCGGATTTCGCCGCTCGGAAGCGTCAACTGCGCCCAACCGGCATCACGGGCAACAAGCGTCGCTTTGGAACCGGCTGACCGGCACATGGCCGCACCACGACCGGGGCTGAGTTCAATATTATGGATTT
>Ga0209629_10000777_pt1 | contig 18478 bp, 15 predicted proteins | sample TergutCu122P5_FD_187286 | JGI IMG/M metagenome (GOLD analysis project Ga0209629, IMG submission 187286) | Cubitermes ugandensis P5 segment gut microbial communities from Kakamega Forest, Kenya - Cu122 P5 (SPAdes) (version 2) | ecosystem: Host-associated > Arthropoda: Insects > Digestive system...
TTTTTTTTTTTTTTTTTTTTTTGTAAAATTTCTTTTTAAAAAATGTACACGTTATGTTCAGATAAGTGTTAGTAAGTAAATCCAGTAGTGTGCATTTGTTTCATTACATAGATAAATAATAATGTTTTTGCAAAATGGCTTCTTAAGTTTCACATTTAAAATTCCCTTACATACTGGTTGCATTTCCAAAAAAGTGGATTACCTGAATAACGTTTGTTGGTTATAGGGAACGTAATTTTATTTGAGTATAGAGAAGATGGCTGTAAAATTAATGTGATGATCTTGTGCAAGTCATTTGGTGGGTACTTGCTGCCAATGAATTGATTTAAAACTTGGTACTTATGTGATCAATTCTTTCACAGCACATCAGCCATGTCCCTCCTGTATGAATGCATCAATACTGTTATCGCAGGTGAGATATTTGAACAGATGTATCCCTTTTCTTAGTGACATCTCATATGTAATCAGGTTTTCTTTGTTTTATTTGACAGTACGTAATTGTGATTAGTTAATATAGAACCATTAATTATTGTGTACAGTTTAAGTCGTAGTTAACCACATGGTTTTTCCTATAATTTTTTATTGACTTGGGAATGGTTGTGAACATGGCTGAGGAAGTGGGTGCAGCAAGTGTAAAGCATAGTTCACAGTGAATTGACACCTGTATTTTAAAGTATCAGTCACTTTCCCATTGGATTAAATCTCATGTACTTCAGTGCATTTAGTTTCCTGAATGAAAGTAACAGAGATTATGCTTGAACTGTACTTAAATGGTGACTTTGGCTGATGGGCAGTCACAGACTGGCATTGTTTTTTGTGTTTGTGCTGTATGTTTACATTCACTTCATGATTTATTGTGAGGGAAGTATTTAGTAATTGCCTGTTTCATGGTATTATTTCAGTGCGAGGAAATTCTCAGAACCACTAATGCAGCTGTATGGTATTAGTGTTATACATTTTCAGTTGTATGATAGTGAATGCTCCTACAAAACACCAGCCTTTGCAGGATCTGTTTTTTGTCTATCCATGGTAGTTATTAAGTACCGGCCCAGTGTAATATGCAAATTGATTGGTTTGTTGACAGTTCTGATCTCAATTTCATCAGGAATGCCAAATCACAGTGCATCAATACAGGTAAGTTATTTGACTTTATTTCATTTGCAATGAAACACTGTGCTTGAACTTTTGAGTACATTCAGGTAGTTAATATGTTCACATATATGATAGTAAGGGGGGGTGTGTGTTTAGACTTACAAGAAATACTGTATGTATTTATTCTTATGGAGTAATTACACCAGGTACAACTAAATAAACATGTATGAAAGGAGTTACAGTTTTAACGGTGAAGGACCAAACAGATAGTTGAATATTGCATTTATAGTTCTTTGTGCTGTATGTCCATACACAGGGCTAAACAAGTGTGGTGTAACTGTCATGGAATGAGTACGACTGATAGCAGGGACTTATATAGTGCCAAAAGTCATGCATAATGTCATTGCCATCATGTTATGCATATAACAACATTTTTATAAAGCGTTTTTTCTGGCGCTTTCATTACAACAAGGAGTCTTTGCCAGATTTCAGGTTCTCACAGTGGTGTTGCAAATGACTAAAATCTTCTGGGTTGTGACACTGTCACTGGGCATGTAGTTCTTGACTTTTTGATGCATCATGGTCCCATCCTGTTCATTGTCAGGCAGTCATAAATGTTATAGCAGTATGATCCCATGAAGCATCAGTAATTACTTGCCCAACAACACAATATCACATCGCAGAAGACTTGAATTTTCAAGAATTTTCTGTAGTGATTTGCAGTGACAATATTTGCAGTTTTACTTCTGGGGTTGCTTGTGATTTGTTGTCCATGAACATACTATCAGTCTACAGTCATTGTGTCACCATTTTTTCAGGAGAATGTGTATGTTCCAAGTCCAAGCTCCATAAGTCTGTATGGTGTATCGCCCTCCATCTCTTAGCCAATGAGGAACAAATATCTTATGATTTGACGTATTTTTGATCGTGCATCATAGTATAGACTTTTTCAAATTACCAACTTAATGCACAGTTCCTTTATTCTTCAACAATATGTACGTTACACTACGATCCTCAACATGTTTCGAGCAGCACCCTGGTCATCCTCAGGAGGACAAATTGTATTACTACAGCCGCTGGTATCGTCACCCAGGAAATCGGTGAACAATCATATATTAATAAAATGAGGTCTGCTGTATTGTTAAAACAATATTGAGATAAAACAATAGTGAAGTAAAATTGTTGTGATTAGTGGAGTGAATCCTAGTGAGCTTGTTAAATGCAGCAGTGAAAACATTTGCCTTGTCATAAAATTTTTTGTAAAATGTCTAGCTACCTCCTGTGTTGGGTCTGTTATAAATGTTAAAATTGATGTAAATTTACAAGATATAATACCAAAGTGTCTAGGTTATTTGCTAAGACTACAGAAAATGCAATATACGTTGTTTATGTATTGCCTTACAGTGACACAAAAATATGTGCCTAATGAGACAGAAATATGTGCCTAAAATAGAGGTAGAGGAATAGAGTGGCTGCTGTTCATGCAGTTTTACCAGTGTGGCATAACAACCGATGAACCGATGATAACTGCAGAAGCCAGCCATTTCATGGCATAATTAGTGCCTGTCCTGTATATAGGATGCAATTACTGCTACCACCCATATGTTTCATTTATTTAATCAACCCATATTTAATGCATTTTTTGATACATGCTGCAAAATCTCGGGCTTTTCCTCAACAATATGCGTTGTGTGTCATAATGTTGTTTTTTATTCATAAGTATTTACGTTTTACAAAAAGGATGTGCTAGAATTTAAATGTCCAGCCCTGTGGCAAGGGGTTAAAGATCAAGACTTTTTAGGGTTCTTAACATTAGCTTCAATCTTTTAAAGGAACACAGGCATCAGTACGCACAGTAAGTCTGGTACATTGGCTGTAGTGGACCCAAATTTTGCAAAGGAAGGTGTCATTCCTAAGCACATTGTGCAGTAGTGTGTGTATGTGTATGATTGTATACATGTATTTATGTACATTTGTATGTTGACAGTATTTTTTGTTCTCTTTTTTTAGCTTTGTGTGCAGAAGCTGCGAATACTTATTGAAGACTCAGATCAGAATTGTAAGTGTTTTAGTGCTGGAATTCATAAATTTGGTTGCAGGAAAGAAGCCTTGTAGTTGACACTGTGTTCCAAATGTTGTTGGAATACTTCATTCTGTGGTGCATAGCCCTGCTGGAGAAGCTAATATTTAACTAGCCAGTCTTTTAAACTTGTACATGAGTTAATGGGTTTAATTTTAATAAATTAGTTTTTATAGCTTAGAGAATATATTAAATAAATGTGTATTGTAACATGCTGCAGAACTCAGCATTTAAATCAAGAATTTTCCTGCTCTTTTGGAAAATTTGAGGAATTTGAATATCCAATATGATACAGGATAATTCTAACATTTTCCTGCAGTAAAGTACCTGGGACTTCTGGCTATGTCAAAGATACTGAAGACACATCCAAAGTCAGTGCAGGCTCATAAAGACCTCATCATGCAGTGTCTAGACGACAAGGATGAGTCAATCCGTCTTCGTGCTCTTGATCTCCTGTATGGCATGGCAAGTATATAACTAGAACATTCAAAGTATTGTGGCTTCATGGAGCGTAAGAAACTTTCATGTGTCTTTTATCAGACATAGTCTGTATCACACATTGTAGTAAGGTGAAAGTTGCTGCCTAGGCCTTTCAATTACTAAAGCCACTGACTTTGTTACCGCATTGTAAGTTTTTTTTAATTTTAATTTTTACCACTACCATCACCAAGACTGTGTTGAGAGCTAATTCATGATAAAGACGTTCCTATTTCTTGCAACCGCCCATCTGTTTAGCAAAATATATGGCAAGCTTTTTTCCTAATGCATCATCCAAAAATTGTGAAGGCTGACATACACTAAATGTTTCAGTCAATACAACTGTTACATGGATATTATTCATACCACAAACTCTGCAGTAGCAAATTATATGATAGCAGTGAGGGGAGAATGTTTTCATATAAACTGTACAAGTACAAGAAAGAAAATATTATGCCAGGGAAGAGTTTGTATGTGGTGGGTGTCAGCAGGCTCAGTTCTTTTCTGTGTGTGAATGGAAGGTTGTGCCTATTATGCTTCAGGTGTCCAAGAAGAACCTAATGGAGATTGTGAAGAAGCTAATGGTGCATATGGACAAAGCTGAAGGCACAACATACAGAGATGAGTTGCTTTCAAAAATTATTCAGATCTGTTCCCAGAATAACTACCAGTATATCACAAACTTTGAATGGTGAGTATTAACCCTTTGTCTGGAGGGCTCACTTGGTGTTGATGACACTTCATTGTTTATTGGGTAGAGCTGTTGCAGCTGCATTTGATACAGGGTGTTAAATGGTTTAGGATGACTGAATTATGAGTTTATAAAGATGCAGAAAGAATGTGTTATGAAACTTTCTGTGGTACTTTTCTAGCATTTTACCAGAGGGATTGATTGTGCAGTCTTTGGCTGAGATTTTAACCTGTGATTGAATACAAAACATGAATGACTGCATTTCGACCATAACACTGAGATGTGGTTTTTGTGCTGAAACTGGTGACATAAGTTGAAACTACTGTAGAACCCTTTTATACACTTCATATTGAGTATAGGTTCCTTCTTTCCATTTTCTGTTAATTTTAAACTTCATTGTCATGAACACATGTTACCACGTGTATGATAGTAATACAGCATCTCATATAAGAACAAATAATGATGAGCAAGGAATTATAGACTATGCTGATTAGAGAAAGTCAGACATGGATATTCTGCTGTTAGCTGGCTGTATTGTCTGCATTTTAAGTCTTTCTTCTTCTTCTCCTCCTCTTCTTGTAGGCCGATGGCCTGTTTATTCCAGTGCGTCTCTCCATCTTTTCATCGGTCGACCTCGGTTTCTCTTCCCTTCAGGGATTCCGTCACGTACTTTCCTTACTAGTCGGTTGTCTGCCATCCTCGATATGCGTTCGCTCCATTCAGTTCTTCTCCTTTGTACCCACGATGTTATGTTTTGGATTTCACATGATTCTTGTATCCTGTCATTTCTCGTTCTATCCCACTTTGTTTTAGTTGTAATTCTTCTCAATGTTTTCATTTCAGTTACCTCCAACATTTGCATGGTTTTTGCCGTGTCCGTTCATGTTTCGGCTGCATAAGTTAGTATTGGTCGAACAATACTTCTATAGATGCGTACTTTAGTTTCATTCCTTAGATATTTGTTAGACCATATGGTTTCGTTGAGGCATCCAGATATTCTTGAAGCCTTAATAGCTTGATGTTTAACTTCTGTGGTTAGGTCTTTAGAACTTGTGATCTGTACGCCAAGATAGTTAAAGGATGTTTCTTATTCACAAAATATGAAAATAAATATCTGTTGTCTGTAGTGATAATGTTTATACTGGGCCCAGTAAGAAATGTCTTTTCTCTGCAGTGACATTGTTTGTACTGGGTCCTGTATGGAATATCTGTTATCTGTAGTGCCAATGTTTACAGTGGGTTATGTAAGAAATATCTGGTATCTATAGAGATGATGATGTGTACTGGGGCCTATAGGAAGTATCTGTTGTCTGTAGTGACAGTGTTTATACTGGGACCTGTAAGGAATATCTGTAGTGACCTTGTTTATACTTATACTGGGTCTTGTAAGAACTATCTGTTATCAGAAATGACAGTATTTATACTGAGACCTGTAAGAAATATGTGCTTTCTGTTGTGACAGTCTTATACTGGGACCTGTAAGAAATGTACTGCCTCTTAGAGAATTAAAATTTGGTTGCACTTTATTTTGAGTGAATTATACAACATTATGTATGGTGGTATTTTTACAGGTTTTACCTTTTGCAGTCCTCGGAGTGAGAGGCCAGTTTATAGAGCCTTATTTCATTTGCAATAACAAAAGCATGAAGGCTTGTCTGGTGTTGACTTGTGAAACTGGGCTTAGAAAGACAACAGGAGAATCTTTTACTAAATGTTTTCAGTTATGTAATTGCTTATAGTGAGATAATTATGAAATATAGCACACATTATCTTTTGCAGGTATGTGAGTGTGTTGGTTGAATTAACACGCATGGAGGGTAGTCAGCATGGGTCCCTTGTGGCCTCTCAAATGCTTGATGTTGCAACACGGGTGCAAGCTATCAGGGAGTTTGCTGTCCAACAAATGGCTCTGCTTATAGACAATGCACATTTATTAACAGTTCAGAGTTCTACAATGTCACAGGTTCTATATGCAGCAGCATGGATAAGTGGAGAATTCTCTCAGTAAGTTTACTGATAGAGTTAAATATCAGTAAGTGTTCATGAAGGTAACAACATTTCAGCGTTTTACATACTAAATCCTTATATCTAGCATCTTGGGGAAGTCGGTGGGAATTTATTTTTTATTACATTATTAAAATTAGCAGTCATTTCTGTGTAACTTCTAGAAATTAAGTCCTGTAGCACTAACTGGGTTAATGTAAGGAGAACCAAATGTTGTATTTGCACCAACACATTTAAACTGTACCTGTACATTATTTAGCTGCGCTCCCTTGTGATGGAATATGAAAATATAAGTGTTTAATTGGCAGAATTATGGGAATTACTTTCCCTTAGTTGAGCCTGCTTTCTTTTGGACTTTCATGAGTGTTTTAAATGTGTTTTGAGAGTTCTTATTTCTATGTCCAGATACCTGACAGACCCCCAGTCAACACTTGAAGCCATGTTGCGTGGACGTGTATTTGCATTACCAGGACATATTCAAGCTGTTTATGTGCAGAACATTCTCAAACTCTTCACTTATATTCTCACTCGCACTGAGGAACAGCAAGATATTGAGAGGATGAATAAGGTGATTATGCACTAAATCTTTCTTATTCAGCTTGAAGAACCGACAGACATAACATGTGTGTGTTTGTTTCTTTTCAAGCATCATTACATCAGTTTGTTCTTTGGTTAGTACCTTTCATTTTCAGGTTTCTTCTTTGTCTAACTGTGATAATATCTCATGAAATTTTAGAATTATGCTGTAAACTGTAGCTTTGGAAACTACTACTGTGTGATCTATGCTGTGAAAAGTATTGTACATGAACATGCTTTGTGCATTGGTATGTTGTGATTTCTTGTAGATGTGTTCGTGGATTTATATGAGTGAACTTTTAAGTTGTGTCTGATGGGGCAAGATGTACGTGGGTTGATCCAAAATTTTCCGGACTGACACTGTAAAAATCGTAAAACTCACCATAAGGCCTATCGGCCGCCGTCACCCTCGGAGTAGTTCCCTCCTGCATGTAGACCCTGGTCCCACCATCTCCTCCATTTTTGGAACGATTCCTGTAAGTCCTTTTCTGTCCGAGTGTCAAGCACTGTCTGCGATTTGGCCTGGATCTCCTCAATGGTATCAAACTAGCATCTTTTCAGCTTCAATTTCAGTTTTGGAAATAGGGAGAAGTCACAGGGTGGCAAATCAGGGGAGTATGGTGGGTGAGGGATAACAGCAATTTTGTTTTTCGCCACACACTGGTGGGTGAGGACGGAAGTGTGAGACGGGGTGTTGTCGTGGTGAAGCAGCCAGGTCTGTTCTTGCCAAAGTTGGGGGCGATGTCTTCACATGTTTTCACGCAGTCACCGCAAAACTTCACAGTAGAACCCGGAATTCACAGTTTGGCCTGTTGGGACAAATTTTTTGTGCACAATCACCTTGATGTCAAAGAAAGTGATGATCATGCTCTTGAGATTGCTTTTCACCTGTCTGGCCTTTTTTGGCATTGGTGATGTGGGGATTTTCCACTGGGAGGATTGTCGCTTTGTCTCAGGGTCATAACCGTAAACCCAGCTCTCATCACCAATGATGACCCTGGACAAGAACGTTTCATTGTCGGAGGCGAGCCGACGAAGTTCAGTGCAGACGATGCGCTGCTGCTTCTGGTCAGATATCAGGATCCTGGGCACAAATTTGGCTGCGACATGGTGCATGCCCATTTCTTCTGTCAGAACCTGTTGGCATGTCCCATAACCAACTCCCACCCCCTCAGCAATGTCGCAAATGGTCTGACATTGATCCTGATGGATGAGCTGTTGAATTCGTGCAACTGTTTCAGTAGTTGTGCAACTTGTGGGTCTCCCTGTGTGTTTGTCGTCGTCAACTGATGTGTGACCAGTCTTGAACTGGGTATGCCATTGAAACACCTGTGTACGACTCAAGCTTTGGTCTCCGAAGCCTTGTTGAATCATTTTGAGGGTTTCCATATCACTTTTCCCAAGATTGGCACAAAATTTGATGCACACTCACTATTCCTTTCTCTGATCCATCGTGAAAATCGCCACAGGTCATGTACATGACTCCAAATAAACATGTGTGAAAACTGCCCACATCCACCTACCTAAGTGCAACTTGGCACACTGACTCACTAGACATGGTAGTCCTACCATCTACCGGCGCTTCGCACTACCACAACTGCTGTATAGATGGCTGCACCAGTCTGGAATATTTTTGATCGCACCTCATATGTACCAACCACGTTCAAGTGCTGGTACTAATTTCTTAGTTAAAATGCCGCCAACTAGAATGACATTGTGCACAAATGCATTGTCATGGTGGCAAAGTCAACTGCAACTCCACAAATTCAAATCATTTTCTTTCTTATCTTTCCTCTTTAATTTGTTTAGATGTGAATTTTGATGCCTAAATAATGGTATGTTTTCACAAGGGCCATCACCTTCTTTACATTTCATCAATTTTTGTTGTTACTGGGTTTCCAGGTTGTTTATCATCTTCCACATCCTCTCTTCCTTTTCAAAAGCTCTTCTGTCAATCAAACACACAAACTTTTAATAGGGATCTCCTTTTTATGCCTCACATAACAGATCGAAGTTTTCAGTCCCTCCCCCCTTCAGTTTCTCTTGAAATTTTATGTTCACTCATTGCTCAGTTTTAGCACGTGTGATTGTGGCAAGTTAATAATTATAATTTGATGCTTCATTATTTATTATAAGCAAGCATAGTTTGGCATACTATTGGAGAAGGTTTGGCGATAACTAATGTACATTTACTTTGGTGAATCAAGGTCAGGACTGCACACAGTCAGGTTATTTAATAGCCACACCTTGTAGTAATACTTTTTTTTAAAAGAGTAATATAATTTTTTGTGTTAGTTGGTTTGACACTCTATAGTTTCAATATGATTCATTTTACAGTTGTGTGATATGATAGCAGAGAATTTGCCACAGTTTGTGTCAAGTGCAGATCTTGAAGTCCAAGAAAGAGCTAGCTCAGCTTTGCAGCTATTGCGTTATCTACAGAAACAACTGAACAAAGGTGAATTTGGTTTAGCTGCAGAGATGGCAGCCTTGTTTGTTGGAGAACTGAATCCTGTGGCTCCTAAAGCTCAAAAGAAAGTCCAGGTTCCAGAAGGGTAAGTCAAATTATTGTATCTTTGACTGATAATTTTGAGAATTTCTTGGTAATGAAGAGCTCAACACTATGACAGGTACACTAGAACTGGTTTAAACTGTATGCCCCTATATATTTTGGAACTATTCAGTTGTCAATAGACAGACAGGTGTGACACGTACCAGAGGAGAGCACAGTTTCTGGAAGGTTTCATGCTGGCAAGATTAATCCTCTTGAACTGTGAACTAGCAATTGATTTGCCAGTGATATGAAAACCTGGTATCTAGAAGGCTGTAGATGCTTGTAGACAGTGTACAATGATGTGCTCTTAGACAGTGTTTGATGTAACTGCAGGTTCAAGGATGATTGTGGATCCCTGGATGATGGCATTAAAAGGAAGTGGCCTGTAACACTGTATAACAAGGGGAGTGTGGGTCATGTGCAGTGTTTTGTGCACTTTGATCATCAAAAGATGGAAAGTGCAATTGCAGAGGGTGTATTACATCTTACTGGTCACATTGTAATATGTGTCTTTCAAGTTCATTTTTTTTTATGAATACAAGATATGTAGCTGCAGTGCAGTAAATTTCCACAGTGATGGTCACATATTTTTTTTCTAGACTTTACATCAAGGCTGAACAGGGAAAAAATAGTTAATATCCTACTATACTACAGTATCTGTTGCCAAACGTAAGTTCACAGTAACAGTAAGAGAGAAGTGGGTGCCCCATACTGTAAATGTGTCACAGGCATCAGAAAGGTTAAAATTTGTAGACGTCCCTTGTTTCTTTGCAACAGAAAATTGGTGAAAATTTGCTCTATGCTCTGTTCTATAGTCTGGATCTTGACATGTGGATTAATGACCCTCCATCTGAGAGCTCAGAGGATGAGGATGTGTCTGATGTTGGAGTGCATGACATATTTGTTAAGACTGACAGATTGGCGGATGGAATATCCAGTACAAATAACCACAACAAACAATCAGAATTAACAGAGGAAGAATTGGAGAAGGTAAATTTTTCAACTGTAGGAGTTAAATAGAATATAGGTAAAATACATGCATGTTTCATAAAATAACTGCTTGATGGACAGAAATTTCAGCAACATGTTTTGACCTTTAAAAGATCATTACTAATGATGACTTTTTAAAGGTCGAAAAATGTGGCATTAAATGCTTTATACTTAGTTGTGTTGACTGTTTATTTACATAATATTTGTATGATAGCACAACAGGATGTCTCGTCTCAAAAAAGAAGTTGCAGATGTACAGTTTTAATTTAAAATGTATGTACATGTTTAAGTATGGTAATTAAAATCTTTATTATGAAATTAAATCGTTTAAAAATTAAAATTACACTGCTGCAAATTTAGGTTACTTTTGTTTTTCTGTGTTACCATTTTAACAATTTGGCACATCTATTGAAACATTTTTAAAATTATTAACTTGATGGGCAACTAACGTGGTTTTGGTGGGGAGACCTGCCTTTCAGTGACTGTATTGTTGACAGTAAAAAGGAAAATAAAGTTTAAAGCTGTTGTAATGAATAAGAATGTTATGACAGAATTAATGGTCTCTTAAACACTGGTTTTAAATACAGATCCTACAAATTAATTTCAGAAATACATCAGGCATTTTCTAAATACCAACACATCTCTTACAAATAAAGAACAAAAATGGAATGACTAAACAAATGACCATCAAACACAACAAATTTTTTGTTGTGATGTAAACTAAAACTTGGACGCTTCAGGCAGTAGATCAGAAACACTGGGAAAGTTTTGAAATGTGGTGCTGGAGAAGGATGGAGAAGATCAGTTGGACCAATTATGTGAGAAATTAAGAAGTATTACTTAGAGTCAACAGAGGAATGAAATAGTAAATGGAAGGCTAACTAGATTGGTTACATTTTGCGTAGAAACTGCCTTGTACAACAGGTTATTGAAGGAAAGATGAAAGGGGGGATAGAAGTGGCAGGAAGACGAGGAAGAAGACATAGGAAGCTACTGGATGACCTTAAGGAAAGGAGAGGATACCCTCATTTGAAGGAGGAAGCTCTAGATCACATTATGTGGAGAGCTCGTTTTGGAAGAGGCTTTGGACCTGTCGTAAGACGGACAACTAAATGAATAACATTTTTTATAATATGATGTTATAAAAATTTTTGTTGTGTTTAACATTTGTTTGTTTAGTCATTCTTTATAGTATGACACACAACACGACTTGTGGGCCAACCACTGCGTTCATTGTCCTTCACTGACTCTCTACCCTCTCGAAACCATTTGTGCCACTCAAAAATTGTTGTTCAACTTAATGCTGTATCACTGTAAGCCTTCTGAATCAGTTCCACAGGCTTTGTAGCCAAAAAATAGACTTTACAGCAAAATTTAATTGCCACGTGTTGTTCCTCCTTAACGTCCATCTCATGACATTGACACAGAGTAACAACAATAGTTAGTGCGAGATGTTCTGTCTTAACAACAACTGCAACTACACTAATGCCAATTTGCACTCTTGTGAGAAACGGTTTCAACTGCGTAGTTCAATCATGGCCCGGTAGATGGCATTGGAAGAAAGGCCGTAAAAAATTCAGTCCGGGAACCTTTGGACTGCACTGTGTATTCTTATCATCTGTGATAACATTATATCCAACATAATTAATGTTCTTAAAAATTTTAACATCAGTCCAAAACTGATGATTCCTATGGAACAAGAACTTTGCAATAGGAGCAATGTTCTAGACATCACAGTAACTAACAGTTAAAATTTTCTTGGAATTGGTATGCAGAAAGAAAACCACCCATCTCCAACACGATTATATGGACAGATTTACGCCACTCACTGGAACATAAACAAGCCGCTGTGAGATATTTCCTAAAGAGATTATGGCTTTACCTAATAAATAAAGTAGAAAAAGACAAATGAACCTTGATAATCCAATAACCTCCAAACAAGAAAAAGAAACAGGAAAATTGGTAAAGTTCACCTACACTGGAGGGGGACTGAATTCATCACTAAACTATTTAAACATACTAAATTAAAACATTTAAACATACTAAATTAAAAGTAGCTTTCCTAACTGATACTTCTGCTGGAAAACAACTAAGAAACACAATCCACCTCATAATAGTAAGTATTTGAATTCAGATGTTTACCACCTAGCCTGTTCTGAATGTACTGAATGACATGGTGCATCAATTTGGAGAAATTTTCCAACAAATCATGTACATGCAGTTTGTAACAACTGTAATTCAAGATTCTGTCAGCATTTGCTTGAAAATCAACATCATATTGGTGGAGTCAATAACACCATGGAAGTTTTGTATACTGCAAAAAAAGGGATCACATCTCAGAACCGTTGAAAGATTTTGTATTCATAGAGAAACTAAGAACAACCACCAGCTCAGTGATCAATACATGATTCAACTTAACACTGTTTTCAAGGCTATATTACTCGATTCTTATGATGATCACCCTCGAGCATAAAACTTTCCGTATTCGAGCTTGTGCATGATGCCGATGCATTTTGCTGTTTGTGTAATGTTATTCTACAACAACCTGTAAGTTTTGCAGCATTACCATAGTGTAAACATGTCATCAATTTTCATATTGGTTACTTGGGATTTTTAATCCCAGGTTCTTATTTCTAATTTCAGAGTTTGATATTTACACAGAAACATTTTACACCATTAACAAATGGACAGGGACCTTGGAATGTAAGGATGTTTTACATTATACCCCCCATTTTGCATGTATTCATTACAATGTAGTGATGCATTGTTGTATTATGTTATTCATCTTATTTAATTTTCAGATAATATTTTGCACCATCTAAAACAACCCAAGAAAACATCATCAACAGAAGTTAACAGTTCCTTACATTTACAAAGCAGAGGATACAAAATCAAAATATATTGCTTGTAATGTAAGGAATACAATATTTTAAAATAAAGATTTAAATATTTTAAAAACAAGTTATCCATGTTCCAGCAAGAGTCAAACCAAAAGCGTTATAAATTTTATAGTCTCCAGACATACCCATAAAACATTGAGATCTTAATCTTTCCTATGAATTTTGTGGTGGTGTATATAAATTTTTGAGTATATTTCTATAAACACATGCACATGTAATACATCTGACATTCAACAGCTGCCAAAATTGAGTTGTGATTGATGCTTCTTTTACTTTCCCCTGTGTGTATAGTGTCACAGTGGGATGTGTAGACAAAAAAATTGATTTCACATACCAGAATTCTGAGAGAAAATTTTGCAGTTGCAAAACTGACATGATCCAGTCCTGTAATGACACATCTTTCATATTTCTTGTGTTGTAACTAATTTCAGAATGTAAAAGGTGACAGTAATTACATTGGTATGAGTAGGGTACGGTAAATTTGTTTTAATGCGTTAGTGACTTGAAAAACCTAAGGAGTTTTAAGTTCTGTTTAATATTTAAAATCATATTTATGACATTTTTTGAATGCAAATTAATCCAAATGTGACCATTTTTGCTTATTCCTTGTACTTAACACGAGCAGCACACCTGTGACAGGATGCAAATGCAGGCTTTCTGTGCAGTAAAGCTGCCATACTTATGTCAGTGGTAAAAGGTGTTTTGTGTATTTTGCATTAACCCTAGCTGTTGGATTTAAATGCCAAACATAACTTGTGCTGACCGAAGTTTTTCTCGCCTAGCATAAGCATTTAAATTTCCACACAGAGGTGAGCATATGGCATGCTAGTCCATTTTCCAGTAATTTTCAGAGACAGTGTATGGTTGCATAGGAAAATAAAAGTTAAATCACTGTCCACAGTTGAGAGAGGAGATGATATTAGGCTTTAGCATTCTCAAGGAATGTAAAACTTTGTCTGTGAAAGGACAGCAGTTATATTCAGCTTAAATGTGATGACTTGTTCCTAATGTCTGAATTATTATGCTGAATGTTGTAGCGTCGACAGGCACGCAAAATGGAGCAGGCAAACAATCCACACTACTTGAAGACTTCTAATGATCACAAGACAAAAAACAAATTCAGTAGCACAGTGATAGATGAGTTTGATGGGGTTTATGAAGAGCTTGACCTGGCCGTCCCACTTAAAATTCCAGGTGGGTCTAGATCATTGATCACAAAGACCTTAGACTGCTCATGATTTCTAAACATGTCTGGTTTGAATTACCTTTAGATTTTCAAGTTTGATCATGAAACATGAATCCTACTACAATAAAATACTGTCGTTGATTACATCTCTGCTGTGCAGGTAATGTAATAGTTTTGACTTTATTGCTGGACCAAACACATTTATAGATACAGGAGAATCCCTTAGTGGAGAGTCTACAGTACACACTGACATGACAGAAATGGGATTTGTGGTGCAAGTGGAAATATTACCAGTGTACTGAACTGATACAAACTTTAATTAGGATAAGTGGTGGGTGTCTGTCCTTGGCTGTTTATCTTATGCCTGTATTTCTATCATGAGTGGGTTGTTGGGTGAATGGTCAGTAAATTGTTGTCACCACTGTTAAATGTGGACTTCCTAAATACTTGTGTTTTCTGTTTCTTTTTTTTTTCCCCTGCATTTTAGGTCTTGCTTCTTCTGACAATTACCTCATTTTGGATCAGTCTACAAAAAAGGGACGTAAGAATAAGAAAAAGAAGAAGGGAAGGAAAGGTAGTTTGAAGAACCTATGTTTTTTTGAACAACTGTTAAAAGGATTTAATTAAGTAGAAAATTGGCACTATTTTGCTTTGTATTATTGTCATCATGTAGATAAAGCATTAAAACACACAGAGGAAGAATAAATACAAGTAAAAAATGGAGTTATTATAGAAAGCAACCTGCATGTCTGCATCCTTCATTGTCCTTACAGTAATTTATTTTAGACACAGATCTTATTGATATTTCTGGCAATCAGTAGAGGTGTCACACTGTGTCATATTTCTCCGTGCTATGCGGTTTATGTTTTCTACTTAATGCAGAGAGATTAAACAAAATTACTTACAATAGTGTAGCTTTCGTGCTGCAGACAGTTGCATTTATATGTATTTTGACCTAGGGGAGGTGACTAGGACTGAGGAAGAAGAGGAGGATATTGCACCTCTCCATATAGTGAATACAGACATAGGAGAAATGCCTGAGGGAGCACAGGTGTCTGATGGCGAAGAGCTTGATTCTCGACCGAATGATGATCCTCATAAGGCACTGGACATCAACTTGGATGAGTATGTTTTTTTGTATATTTATCACACATGATATTGAACAACTTCAGTTACATACATGTAACTCAGTAATATTTGAGTATTTTCAGGGAAGCATGGGACCCCTCTTGACTGTAACATTATGTAAATTTAAAAAAACTTAAAAATATAATTTTTATGTTAAATTAGTTTGAAGTTCTTTTTTGATTTTAGTGGAATGTGTATGTTCCCTACTACTTCAGCCTGTTTTCATGCCATTAATTTTACCCAAATTCTGCTTCATGTGGAACTATTGAAATTCACAATAAAATGCACTACTTTTAGTTGACTGCATATGTTTCTTTCAAGTGTTGATGACAAATATGTATTTACTGTGGGACATTTTATTTTATTTGGGGGTCGGCAGTGCTAACTTCAGAGTCCATTATGTGCATGGGTCTTCCACTGTCATCTTTTTTACTTCTGTCTGTATGTATGTAAGAGTATCACTTTGGTCCAGTCTGTTTCAATTCAGTTTTATATTGGAGAAGATGTATTGACTACATTGAATTCTGGTTGTTGTTGGGTAGTTTGGACTGCCACTGCACGAATAACTGGAAACTTTAAGAGACATGCATTTTACATGCAAATAGCAACAAAACAGCCTTTGGGTGCTGAAAGTAATACTAAATAATTGGGCAAGGTGACTAGATTTATTAAACAATAAAACAAAGTAATGTTAAAGCATGCATGCTGGACTTAACATAGTAAACTGTTTAGTATGAATAATAATTCTTAAAATAGAGGACTTAAAATTGCCTAATAGCACCAGCTGTACGGAGTTTTTTTAGTGGTGTTTTAAGATTATAATGCAGGGAATATGAAAACCACAAATAAGTTACTAAATAATGATAAATTCACTTGTGGTAAGGCGTTTTACTGTAATGTGTAATCTTGCCTTTTGGCTCGCACTATGTGCTCGTACCCTAGGTATAACTTCTTGTCATATTAATTGTGGTGTTTGTATTGTATTGTTTGAAAACAACTCTCCAATTGAAGAGGATAATGATTTGTCTCCTGCTGGGTGTTCAGAAAGATTTTAATGCTTTTTTCAGACATGTCTGAGGATTTGCACATTGTGTCATAATTTTCTTAGGTTGTTGACTGTGTGAAGTGTATATGTAAATGCTGATGGTAAGACCAAATTTTCTCCACCACCAGCGCTTTGATAGGTCAATAAAAGAGGATATGAGAACAGTGAGTGGACTTGGAAGTGCTGTTTATATGTGATGCATATTTTATCTTATTTGTCTGAAGACCACCAGTGAATTCATGGCCATTGCTACTGTTCTGTCTGTTGGCACAAATTACATTACAAGTCTGGTCATCATTATATTTTAATGGTTTTTATCCTCCTTTTCCTTCATCATTGTCTTCTTCCTCCTCCTTCTCCTCCTCCTTTCTCCTGAGATATTAACATGTGTGCTTTTGGTTCTCTCTTTTTGTCTCTCCTCTTTCAACATTTCCTCTCCTTCATCCTATGAGCAAACTTCATTGTCACATTTTACAATTCTTCAGACAAAAAATTTTTTTGTATTAGCCATGATTGAGAATGACTGACCACAGAATGAGTAAAGTAAATGATTCTCTGAAGGTCTGTGACAGTGTTCAATTCATAACACCAATAGCACTATTTCATTTTTGCCCAGTTGTCTGTCAGTCTGTCGTGTGAGCAGTATCCCCATTTGTGTGACTAGCAAGGAAGATTTTCACAGTTGCCCATGGTGTATTTGATGTATGTAATATTTCATTAATTGACTCTATTCCTGTGTTTGGGTGAGAGGTTGTTATTATACTGATGCTTTTAATTGTGACAGCTGTGTTCAGTTCTGGGACAATTTCATTACTGGGCTGGTGGATATTATGTGGATAAAGATACATTTTCATACTCATTCCATTTACACTAGATGCATTGGGTTATTATTAATGTTATTAAAATGTGCTTCATTGATAGAAAAGTAATTTTTAAATTGTATTTTAATAAGGATGGGAGGTTTGTTGTAATATTTTGTTTTCCACAAACATAAACATTCCTAGCACTCCTTATGGCTTTAGTTTTGAAGACAGAGACACTCTGCAGGGCAGTCTCATATACTAAATTTTATTTCATGATTTTTTTGTCCTCCAAAATGTTTAGTGGGTTAGTGTGTTTGGTAATTATGTAGACTTTGTGATATCAGTTTACATTTATAAAACTGGGGAACACTTTTGTTTCTTTCATTGTTAATACCAGATACTTATACTCTGTAGGCCTCTGCGAGATGAGGAGAAACTTCCAGTTCTGACACATCGATCTGTAGAGTCACCTCCTATACCTTTAGAACAACCGGCTGAGAAACCGAAGAAACATCATCGCCACAAAGACAAAAGTCGAAGCAAGGACATGGAAAGGAAGCTTAAGAGCAAGTCAAAAAATTACCAGAGCAGCAAGAATAGTAAAAAGGTGAGCACTATGAAAAGTGACGTAATGGCGTTCTTATCAGGGGTGTATGTAGTCAGTCAGTTGTGCCCTGTAGTTGAATTATAATCATGGATCTTTCCTTCTAAGCACAAGTGATGGGTATATACACCGTCTGTCCGGAAAGTAAGTGTACTGATTTTTTATTTAAGTATCTATTGGACTTACCTGAAATTACAAGTGATCTCCTTCAAAGTATGACACTTGGGAAGATACACAGCAGTTCCAACGTTTCTTCCACTGTTCATAGCAGTACTGGAAGTCATTTTCCGTAAGTGTGTTTAGGTTATCGGTTACAGTTTTTTGTATCTGTTCTATCGTCCCGAAACG
>Ga0209629_10000779_pt1 | contig 18471 bp, 10 predicted proteins | sample TergutCu122P5_FD_187286 | JGI IMG/M metagenome (GOLD analysis project Ga0209629, IMG submission 187286) | Cubitermes ugandensis P5 segment gut microbial communities from Kakamega Forest, Kenya - Cu122 P5 (SPAdes) (version 2) | ecosystem: Host-associated > Arthropoda: Insects > Digestive system...
CTACCGGAATACAATTATCCACCGGCAAATCCTTACTCGTTTTTCCGGAAGCAAGGATTCTTCCCAAAATATCGGATATAGTCCATTCAATCGGTACGCCCGTTAGCGATTGCTTGTCGAAATGCGATATTTCCAGCGAAGCTTTGAAGACTTCGTTATTTAGCCACACAAATTTTTCTAATCTTGCTAACGGTACTGTCCGATTGCAAAACATACTGTATTCTTTGCCGTCCACATATCCCTTAGGTTTCCAGAAAGGATTAAGCACGCCCACTAACGCCGATCCCTGCCCCGGAAAATCGTGCAGGTCGAGCAATTGAAACCCGCCAAATCCGGGCGTGCGAAGCGCAGCTTCAATATCGGCTTTATAGCAAAGGGTTTGCAAACGTCCCGAAGCATAAAGAAACTTAGCCGCCATGTCGCCCAAATGATGTTCTTCAAGGGTTTCCTTAAAGATTTCAAGATTTTTAGCTTTCAGTACTCCGGTATATTCGGGTATTTCGGAAAAATCGGGATAGACGCACCATTGCCCGATTTCATGACTGATAGTCGGCATAGTTTTCCCTTCCAGTAAAGTGTGGAAATCATAATCTGTAGTAGGAGGGTTGGCGTTGAGCAAGTTCTTCATACCGCCTCCCCAAGCCCCATTGATTCGCGGATTGGACGTATTCCAATAGTTGGCATTGGGAAGGTAAGGCCATCCTGATCCGGCTGAATAAACTCTGCGATTGTCCTTAGCTTTCCAATAATCTACAAATTTTTTCAGGTACTCGTCTTTGTTTTGTCCCAAAGGTTCGTTGCCGTGACTCATCATAACGAATGAAGGATGATTGCCATATTCCTTCACAATCCTTCCGCTTTCTGCGTATAACCACTCATCGACTGGCGTTCCCTCTCCTACGCTTGTCCATACGCCACATTCCACTTGAAGGTATATACCTTCGCGGTCTGCCACCTCGAAAGCGACCTGCGGCGGACACCATGAATGAAATCTTACATGATTCAACCCAAATTCCTTGCAACGCCTGTAAATCTTTGTCCAATAATCTGCATCCATCGACGCATAGCCTGTGAGCGGGAAGATAGCGCATTCAAGAGTGCCGCGTAAAAACACCGGCATACCGTTGATTTGAAATCGTGTTCCTTCCGCCCGAAATTCACGCATTCCAAAAGTTGTACTTTTATAGTCTTTTCCGGTTTTTGTGCTTAATTCCACCTCCAACCTGTACAGGTTCGGTTCAAATTCCGACCATGTAAGCATATCTTTTCCCAAATCGATTGTGTAATTAAATACAGCGCTCTTTTTATCAATTGTAGCGTTTATTGTTTTCAACTTCTTGGGGTTGGCGCAATTAAAACTCTCGCCTTTGATGCTGATTGTAGCGTTTTCTTCTGTTACATTTCCGGCGAGAGCTACTACTACCAGCGCTTTATGGTTTTTAATGTCAGGAAAAACCTGAATGTTGTCAATATATAATGCAGGTCTCTCGGTGAGTATAATACTTCCGACGATACCGTTCCAGTTGCTTTGCGTGTGGTCGGAAACACTGTGTGCATTGATTCCTACAGGGATATGCACGCTATTATCCACACGGATGCTAACCAAGAGTTTCCCTGTTTCATCAATTACATACCGGTGGGGAGTTTGTAGGGCATCGCTTTTACCGATTTCCTTTCCATTCACAAAGAGCGTTGTCTCCCAATGTGTTCGTTCCAATTCTAATTCGACATGTTGACCTTTCCATGATGACGGAACATCAATCGTGCGCTGATACCATGCCACGCCGACATAATGTTTTTGAGGTTGTAGCCAAAACGGTATCTTGATGTTTCCTTTTTGCCTGTATTTCTCGTATTTAGGAGCTGTGAACCAGGAACTGTCCACAATCCGTCCTGTCCATCGGGTAGTAGTATCCACATCGTAGCCATAACCTTGCTCCTGCAATGAACCCGGCAACTTAATCCTATCGCTTAGCGGTTTATTATACCACTGTTCTGCAATCCCGACATCATTAGGATCCAACGCAAAAGCCCATTCGCCGGAAAGATCCATTTGTTTTTGATTTGCGCCTGAAGAAAAGAACGCATAAATTATAGCAAAAAGAATAAAATGTTTCATTCAAAGTAAAAAATTTTTGTACAAAAATATAAAAGTCTATGATATAAACCAAATCAAACATGGAAAATTTTATAATAATCCTGTATTCAAATAAAAAAGTATGTTATAAAACATATTTAAAAATTTCATATTCCTGTTATTTTATGTAACTTTGCATTTGATAATAACAGTATTTCAATGAAAAAAGAGATAGGTAGATGGTTCATGGATATAGCAAAATATGTCGCAACCGGCGTGTTAATATCCTCATTTTTGGGTGGGTTTGAACAAAAATGGCTAATGTATTCAGTTGGAATACTGACGGTTGTTTTCTGTTTATTTTTAGGTTTATATTTTATTAAAAATCAAAAAGATTAATATTATGGGTGCAATAGTAATGTGTTTGGTCATAATTTTCATTGGTATAGGTCTGTTTATTTTCGACCAAACAAAGGCAGGGAAAAGATTCTTTAATACTAAATAAGGATTGATTCCTTTGAGATAACAATCAGCGCCGTTACTTTTGATGGCGTTTATTTTCATCGTAGCAGGTTTATGTTTCGGGATACTCAAAACTGTCTCGTTAATCAATAAATGGTTTTGCATAATTAAAAACAATCCGTATCTTTGTCCTGAAATTAATGCCGAAAGGTATTGTTTTATTGCAAACAAAGCATTCAAGAAAACAGCGGTTTTATGGATGCTTTTTTCGTTAATATGGAATAAGTCGCCAGAATCTCGCCAAAAACGGCAATCAAAAAACGCTAACAATCCTATTTTCAAACTATTAGCGCTTTTATCGGTACTCGGAGCGGGACTTGAACCCGCACAACCGCAATGGTCACAAGATTTTAAGTCTTGCGTGTCTACCATTCCACCATCCGAGCGAACCAGAAAACAATCAAAAAACTTCAAATTACTTATGCAAATTTCTCAATGGAAATTTCGCGGACAAAGGTAGTCTTTTTTTTGAAAACATCAAATATTTATCGATTAAAAAACAGGAAATAAATCCGAATTACTCTTCGTACATTGCATCAATAATGTCCTTAAATTTCTCTACGATAAACAATCGCTTCATTTTTAAGGTATTCGTTAATTCCCCCGTATCAATTGAAAAAGGCTCGGGCAACAGAGTGAATCGCTTGATTTGCTCATAATTGGCAAATTCGTTTTGCATAGCTCCAATCCGCGTTTCATACAATTCAACGATGCTACGGTTTCGACACAAATCCTGAACACTTTCAAACCGGATTCCTTGCTCGGTAGCATATTTCTTCAACTCGTCGAAAGCAGGAATAATCAATGCCGAAACATATTTCCGCTGGTCGCCGATAATGATAGCGCTGTCGATGTATTTATCATCCATCAGCCGTCCTTCCAAATGTTGCGGAGCAATATATTTCCCGTTGGAAGTTTTGTATAAATCTTTGATTCTTTCCGTTACGATAATACTGTTATTTTCGGTTATACGTCCAGCATCCCCTGTTCTAAACCAGCCATCTTCTGTGAATACGGCAGCCGTTTCCTGCGGTTTTTTGTAATAGGCGCTCATAATCGATTTCCCTTTTACCTGAATCTCATTGTCTGCGCCTATTCGAACTTCTAATTCGGGCAAGGGTTTACCAACTGTGCCTATTTCAAAGCCTGCAGGCGGAAAGAAACTGACAGTTGCGGTAGTTTCCGTTAATCCGTAGCCAATCACTACTGGAATATCAACCGAACGCAAAAAGGTAGTGATATGATCGGAAAGCATTGCTCCCGCACAGGGAAAAATGACTCCTCTTTCTATGCCGAGTACTTTTTTTAATTTAGAATAAATAGTTTTGGCATATATATAATATTTCAATTTCAAAAATAAAGATGGTTTTTTTCCTGCATTAATACAATCCAGATTATATTTTTTACCCGTATTAATCGCATTATGAAAAAATGCTCTCGCAATAAAATTTGAATTTTCGATTTTTTCTTGAACGCCGGCATATACTTTTTCCCAAAAACGCGGAACACTGCACGTTGCTTCCGGCTTGATTTCCGAAATTGAAGTAGTTATTTCTTTGGGATCCAAATTAATAGCCACTGCACAGCCTCGATGCAGGCAATAAATCGACCAGGCTTTCTCAAAAATATGAGCCAGCGGCAAAAAGCTGACGGAGAGAAACCGCTGCGGAAGATAAGACATCGCTATATCATGGCGTTTGTAGGTTTCCATGTAGTTACTGTGAGTGATGATGACCCCTTTCGGCTCCCCCGTTGTTCCCGAAGTATATATTATATGAGCGATATCTTCATTTCTTGCTTCTTTCATTCGTCTTTCCACCGCAATCATGTCTTGCGAAGAACGGTTTTTAGGAGAACTGAAGAAATCGAAATATATTGAAGTCTTATCCGTCGGCGCTTTGGTTACGCTATTGTCGAAGATAACGATTTGCTTCAGAAAATTACTGTTTTGAGATACTTGCCATGCATTATCATATTGTTGCTGCTCGCCTACAAACAATAATTGAATTTCCGCTTCCTCAACCATGTAAGTAACTTGTGGAACAGAAGCGGTTGCATACATTGGAACTACTGCCGCCCTGTTAGCAAAAGCGCCGAAATCGACATAGAAACATTCTGCCATATTTTGGGAATAAACGCCAATATTGGATTGCGGTTTGACGCCTGTATGACACAAAGAGTGAGCAACGTTAATTATTTTTTTTGAAAGATCTTCCCATGATACCGAAGACCACGTACCTGTTGCTTTATCCCTTATTTTCAACGCCTCTTCATCTTTAAATTGCAAGGCTCGTTGATGAACTAATTGTGATAAATGATAATATTCCATTCTGTATTTGTAAAATGTTGCAAATATACGATTATTTATTCTAACTTTGCAGTTATGTTTATTATTTATGAAGATAAATACTCCTTTTTTACATGATGCGGTTGATTTATTGAAACAACTCATTTCCATTCCTTCCGTAAGCAAAGAAGAGAATCAGTTAGCTGATTTTCTGGAGAATATACTGAAAGAAAAAAAATATTATCCACAACGGAAAGGAAATAATATTTGGGTATTATCGCCGGATTGGAATGACCGGAATCCTACAATACTTCTTAATTCGCATATTGACACGGTGAAACCGGTAGCCGGATGGACGAAAGACCCTTTTCTTCCTCTTGAAGAAGACGGAAAACTTTTTGGTCTTGGCAGTAATGATGCAGGCGCATCGGTCGTTTCGCTATTGCAAACTTTTTCAATCTTAACACAAACGCAACAGGAAAATAATTTCATTCTTCTTGCATCATGCGAAGAAGAAATATCGGGAAAGAACGGCGTTGAATCCGTTTTACCCGAACTGCCGCCAATCGATTTAGGCGTGGTGGGCGAACCGACCTCCATGCAGCCGGCTATTGCCGAAAGAGGATTGATGGTTTTAGACGGAACCGTTTACGGAAAAGCGGGACATGCCGCTCGCGAAGAAGGAGAAAATGCAATTTATAAAGCGCTTTCTGCAATTGAATGGTTCAGGAATCATCATTTCCCAAAAATCAGTCCGCTGTTGGGACCTGTGAAAATGACGGTAACCGGAATACAATCAGGAACGCAGCACAACGTCGTTCCGGATGTATGCAAATTTATGATAGACATTCGAACGAATGAATTATACTCTAACGAAGCGCTTTTTGAAGCCATATCCGCCGCCTGCGGAGCTGAAGTGCAAGCGCGATCTTTTCGCTTAAATTCATCTCATATTGCAATGGAACATCCTTTGGTACAGCGGGCAATCGGATTGGGTTTGACGCCTTTCGGCTCGCCAACCTTATCGGATCAGACTTTCATGAAATTCCCATCTTTGAAAATCGGTCCGGGCGAATCTTCCCGTTCTCATACGGCTGACGAATTTGTTTTTTTGAAGGAAATTGACGATGCAATTTCTTTGTATTTCGACTTATTTAATAATCTGAAAATAAAGTAAAACTATCGATTTTAACATTTCAATTCGATAAATTAACAATTCACTTGTTTTGTTAAAAACATTTATTTTTAATCGTTTCATTTTTTCGCTTTTTTTACACAAATGTTAAAGAAAAAAGCTGTTACTTTGTTACATAATTTAGAGATGTAATAAACGATGAGAAAATCAGCTATCGGATTACTTGTAGGCATCATGGTATTTGCTTTTGTAGGATTGTTATACCTGCAGGTGAATTATATTCACGAAATTGCAAAGAACCAGGGCGAGCAATTTGACGAAACCGTTAAGCGAAGTTTATATCAGATATCCCATGGTTTGGAATTGAACGAAACTTCTCAACTGCTGAAAGACCAAATAACAAGATGGGAGAAAAAATCGATAGTCAAAAATAACTCTTCGATTGATAATATTTTAAAAAAAGGTCAACAGACATTGATATTGCAAAATCCGGAAAATTTAACCGATAATATATCCGGTCTGAATGTGGGAAATATTTCAATTCAATTAAACAAGGAACGTGGATCGGGTAAAAGTAGCTTAAATTCTCAATCTCAATTGATTCAAGAATCATTGTATGAGCGGTATGACAACAGCGAAAATTTACTGAGCGAAGTAATCCGGCAAATAATGAAAGCAGACGAAAGACCGATTGAAGAGAGGATAGATTTTAAACAATTGAAGACTTACATTGAAATGGAATTGGCAAACAATAATTTGACTTCGCCTTTTCAATATGCTGTAATCGACAACAACCGCAATATTGTTTACAAGAGCGCCGATTTTGAAATTACCAATCCTAAGAAAGTTTTTTCCCAAATCCTGTTTCCCAACGATCCGGTTTCTAAACTATATACTTTACAGGTGGTTTTTCCAACAAGAAATAAATATGAATTAAATTCCATAAAATTTATTATTCCGTCGATTATTTTTTCATTATTGCTACTTGCCGTATTTACAACGACTCTTTATATAATACTGCAACAAAAACATTTATCTGAAATAAAAAAGGATTTTGTCAGCAATATGACCCACGAATTGAAGACGCCGGTTGCAGGTATTTCCATTGCTGGTCAAATGCTTGGCGACGAGAAACTGATTACCACGCTGGAACAGGCAGGACCCCTGAGTAAATCGGCATCTTTTAATAGAATCTCACGAACAATCAGAGATGAAACTAAACGTTTGCAATTTTTGATAGATAAAGTTTTACAGATATCTCTGATGGAAGATGGGCGTTCGATAATGAAAATTAAAAAATTAGACGCCAATGACCTTTTGCTTCACATAGCGCAAATTTTCGACATACAGGTGGAAAAATGCGGCGGATCGCTTGAATTAGAATTGGAAGCTGTGGAAGCAACTATTTATGTGGATGAAATGCACTTTACCAATGTGCTTTTTAATCTGATGGAAAATGCGGTGAAATACCGTAAACCTGATGTGCCGCTGAAATTAATAGCGCGGACTGAAAATGTGAACGATAAAATATGTATCAGTATTCAAGATAACGGAATCGGGATAAAAAAAGAAAATCTGAAAAAGGTTTTTGACCGCTTTTACCGCGTACATACGGGAAATGTGCACGACGTGAAAGGATTCGGCTTGGGGCTGGCTTACGTAAAAAAAATTGTAGAAGAACTGAATGGTACGATTAAAGCAGAGAGTGAATTAAATGTAGGAACAAAATTTACCATCAGATTATCGTATGTTCAATAAAATGTAAAATAATCAGTTATATATCTAATGTAAATAAATTTATGTAATTATGGAAGAAAAAGTAAAAATCTTCATGTGTGAAGACGACGAAAATTTAGGAATGCTCTTGTGTGAGTACTTACAGTCAAAAGGATTTAATGCCGATTTATTTCCTGATGGAGAGGCGGGAGCAAAAGCTTTCCCTGAAAAGAAATACGACTTTTGCCTGCTCGACGTAATGATGCCAAAAAAAGACGGATTTGCTTTAGCTCATGACATTCGTTCTATGAATGCGGAAATTCCGATTATCTTTTTGACGGCTAAGAATATGAAAGAAGACGTACTGGAAGGATTCAAGTCCGGCGCCGACGATTATCTGTCGAAGCCGTTCAGTATGGAAGAACTTTTGTTGCGCATCGAAGCTATCATGCGGAGAATAAACGGTAAGAAAAACAAGGAAGTTCCTATGTATCATATCGGTAAATATATGTTCGATACGCAGAAGCAAATACTGACCGACGGTAAGGAAGCTACGAAGCTGACAACCAAAGAAAGCGATTTGCTGGCTCATTTATGCCTCAACATGAATGAAATTTTGGACAGGGAATTTGCTGTAAACACCATTTGGAAGCCTCATCCCGATTTTTATCAGTTTGCCGCTCGCAGCATGGATGTGTATATCACTAAACTTCGTAAATTGTTGAAAGACGATCCTGAAGTTGAAATCATGAATATTCACGGAAAAGGCTATAAATTAATAGCGCCGGTCGAGACCTCTAAGTAAAATTCGTGAAAAAGTCTCTTTCTAAAAATTTTCTCCGGGTGGGAATAATCCTTATCATTTTTCTGCTCGGAGGAAATTTTGTGTCGGCTCAGAAAGACACCGACTGGCTTTCTTTGTCGTTTGATTACCTCAAACAAAACCAGTTGGATTCTGCCGAGATTGCATTAAAAACTTTTATGAAAAAGGAGCCGGATAATCCGATAAATCCTTTTTTATTAAACAATCTGGGAACTATTCAGCGAAGATTGGGCAAGCCCGACCAAGCGCTCGTGTCTTATACGGCTGCATTGGGTGAATTTCCTAAACAGCCTGTTTTCCTCGAAGCGCGCGCTTCGTTGTTTGCCGAAATGGGACAAGCCCGGAATGCAATTCTCGATTATTCAACCCTGCTGGAAGTAACTCCCAGAGATGAAGAAGCTATGTATCAACGCGGTTTATTATATTTGCAAATCAAAAATACGGATTTGGCGGAAGCCGATTTCAAAAAAATACTTGAAATAAATCCCAACAGTTCATACGCCCGTCGAGGAATGGCTTCCTTAGCCAAATTCAGAGGCGATTATGAAAATTCCGAAAAAATATACAACTATCTTTTAGATAAGGAACCGAAAGATTTCAACCTTTATGCCGGCAGAGCCGAATTATACCTTTTGATGAATAGACCCGGCAGAGCTTTGTCCGACATCGAGCAAGCATTTCATTTTGCGGGCGATAATTCTCAAAACCCATACCTGTATATAATAAGGTATAGAACCAACATGATGCTTCACGAAAAAGAAAGCGCGCTCAAAGATTTGAAAAAAGCTATTTCGCTCGGATATAAGGATGATGAAACAACTACTCAGTAATACGTTTTAATATGCCTCGCTTTTTTAAAACCGTTATCCTGCCTGCTGCGTTCTTCTTATTGGCGCTTTGCCAAATGCAGGGACAACAATTGCCTTCGGAATATAAGTTCCACACCTGCTCTCCCGAAGGAGGATTTTACCACGACGGCGTCAAGTCGATACAGCAAGATTTGAACGGATTTATCTGGATAGTAATGGATAATGATCTTTACCGTTTCGACGGCTATCAATATATAAGCTACTACCGGCATTTCCAGAATCTTAATTCACTCGTAAAATGGAAATTCAATCTTATCAAAACCGATACATTAGGGAGACTTTATGTTGTGGCAAATAACAAACTGTTTATCCATCATGCCGGTTCCAACCGTTTTGAATGTCTTCTGGATTCAAACATCACTTTTCTCAGGATCGATAACCGGAATCACATCTGGCTGAAAACGCCCAATCTACATTTATACAGCCCTGAGTCTGGAAAACTGATTCCGATAGTCTATGACAATAAGCCGGCGCCTGATATAATCGCTATATGGAACGACGAAAATCAACCCTATGCAGCATCATCAAAAGGAACTGTCTATCAGATCGATCCTGAAAGCGGATCCTGTATCAAACGCGGTTCCTTGCCAGCTGACATTGTTTATTCACGTATTGTTTGGAAAAATAAAACAATCTGGGCATATAGCGAGGAAAATAAGTTGTACAGGATTGATAGCGAAAGTTATAAAACAATCGAAGTTTACGACTTTTTCGATATTCCTGATAATTCTATTAATACCTTGTATGTTGATCAATTGCAGAATGTATGGATTGGAACGATACACGGATTGTATGTGCTTAATTTGCAAACAGGAAAACATTTTCTGTTTCTGAACAAGCGCAATGATCCTTTCAGTATTCCCAACAATTCGGTGTGGACTATCGACGAGGACAGGCAGCAGAACGTCTGGATGGGTACCTATTCCGGAGGTCTTTGCTATATTAATCTGAAAGAAAAAAATCATTTCCAAAGTTATTCTACAAATAATACAGCGCTTGATCACCCCGTAGTAAGCGGATTTGCAGAAACCGGCAATGAATGGTGGGTAGCGACGGAAGGAGGCGGCATCAATATCATTGATGAAAAAACGGGAACATTTTCCTGCCTGAAGCAGGAATCCGGCAAAAACAGTTTGGCAAACAACCACGTAAAATCGATGGTAGTGGATTCTGTCCGGAAAAATATCTGGATATCCATGTTTCAAGGCGGATTGGATTGTTACCATATCCCTGCAAAAACATTTATTCATTACAAAAACGATCCTCAAAATGAAAACAGTTTGCGATTGAATAATCTGAGAAAAATTGTTCAAGAAGCCGATTCGGGCTTGTGGATTGCCTATCAATACAAAAATTTGCTGCTATCCTATTATTCATTTGAAAAGCAAACCTTTGAACATTTTTTTATAAATAATCTTCTGGGTGAGAATTATATATTTGATATTTGCAGAGATAAAGGAACAGACGATTTATGGATCACCACCTACCGAAAGTTGTATCGAATGAATGTAAGAGATAAACAATTGAAAGAAATTCCTTCACCCGGTATGATCAACGGGCAATCGCTTTATGTGGACCCGGATCATAATGTCTGGATAGGTACGGTGGGAAAAGGATTAATCAAATATTCGATAAAAGATTCTACTTTTCATATATACGACGACATACTGAAATTCAAAGCGACAACAATCTTCAGTATATGTCCCGACCGTTACGATTACCTTTGGCTGGGTACCGACAACAACCTGTTTCGTTTCATTCCGCAAACGGGCGCTTTCATGCAGTTCACCAAAGATGACGGCATAAGCGGACGGAATTTCTATCCATTAGCTTCCATGCAAAGCGCTTCCGGAGAATTATTTTTTGGCGGAACAACGGGCTTTACCGTGGTTACCGATCCCAATATCCAAATCAACACTTATAAACCGAAGGCAATGATTTCGGAGATCCTCATCGACAATGTTTCCATACTTTCTGATTCAACGCTGAATATTAGGGTGGACAAAGAACTGACGCTCAGTTATGACAAATCGAATATCGGCTTTTTATTTTCCTCAGATAACTATCAGATGCCGGCGAAGAGCAGATTCAAATACCGGCTGGTTGGATACGATAACCGTTGGGTAGAAACAGACGCATCCAACCGCTATGCGTTTTTCACAAAATTACCTGCCGGACATTATACCTTCGAATTGAAAGCTGCCAACGACGACGGCTTGTGGAACGATACTCCGCTTAGAATGAATATCAGGCGTTTGCCTGCGCCATGGTTCAGCGCTTGGGCTTATGTATTATATACTTTTGCAGCTCTCTTGATTCTATTTACGATTTATAACTACTATTCCCGTCAAAGACAACTGAAAATTGCGCTGTATAAAGAAAATCTGGAGAAGCAGAAGCAGGAAGAAATCCATCAATCGCAACTCAGTTTCTTTACCAATATTTCAAATGAATTTAGAACCCCTTTATCCTTGATCTTGGCGGTAGCGGATACATTACGTAAAGAAGGACTTAAAGAATCTTATTTTCGCATATTGAATAACAATGCACAGCGTTTGCATCATTTAGTGAATGAGTTGATGCTGTTTCGCACGGTTGAAAGTGGGAAACAGGCGTTGCACCCAGAAATGCTTGATATCAACGCATTCGTGGCAAACATCGCAGAAGATTTTTCGGATTTTGCACGGCAACACCGTTTCCGGTACGACATACAACTGGATGAAACCCTGTCTGAAAAGATTCCGGCAGACCGGATGATTCTCGAAAAGATTGTAATCAATTTGCTTAATAATGCTTTCCGCTATACGCCCGACGAAGGAAGCGTTTCTATACACATCTATTCAGACACAGGGCAATACAAACCTGCTTACTGTAATTCCTATTGCACCGGAAACGAGCAGATTGAAGACCCGTTCTATATTGTTGTCCGCGATTCAGGCGTTGGCATTTCCGAATCATCTATTCAAAAGATTTTTGAACGATTTTATAAAGTGAATTCAAATGTTGACATGCATCTGGGAAGCGGTATTGGTCTTGCCTTGCTGAAAAGTCTGGTAATACTTCACAAAGGCTCGATTACCGTTTACAGCGAAAGGGAAAAAGGCACTGAAATGGTTGTCGCTCTATCTAAAAATGCAGCGAGTTATAATAAACAGGATTTTGTCGAAACTTATCCGGCGAGCAATTATATGCAATCCTGTATTGAATTGCCTAAAGAAGAAATAAAAGAAAATATGCGTCCTTCGGAAACTCATGAAGTAAGAGAACTGTATTTGCGTGAAAAAAAGAGGATACTGATAGCTGAAGACAATGAAGACCTGCGGAAACTGATTGCCGGTTTTCTTTCATCTTACTATGATATTGTAGAAGCATCGAACGGAATAGCGGCATCGAATCTGATTAGGGATATGGAAATCGATATGGTCATCAGCGACATCATGATGCCGTTAAAAGACGGAATCACTTTATGTTCCGAAGTAAAAAACAATATGGAAACATCACATATTCCGTTTATCATAATAACGGCAAAATCAGGACAGGAAAGCGAATTGGAAGGTATTGAATCGGGAGCGGATGTTTATATTGAAAAACCCGTTAATTTCGACTTGCTGCTCCGGATGATCCGCAATATCTTCAAACACAGGGAAAGCCTTAAGGCATATTATGCAAAACATTATTTTGCAGAGACGGGTGAAATAACCGTTAACCGTCAAAACAACGCTTTTCTTAAAAAACTGTATGAACTGATAGACGCCAACATCAATAATCCCGGATTGGACGTCGATTATATTGCCTCTGAACTGTCGATGAGTATAAGCAAACTTTACTCAAAACTGAAATCAATTACAGGCAAATCGCTTGTTGAAATTATCCTTGATTGCCGCTTGAGGAAGGCTGCGCGCCTGATGATTGAGGAAAACCTTCCGATATCCGAAATAATCGTCCGCGTGGGTATAGAAAGTCAATCCTACTTCACTCGCATGTTTAAAAAAGAATATGGCGAAACCCCTACCGCATTTGCCGCAAAAAAGAAAGCTTTTGCAGGAAAGTTGATCATTGCGCTGCTATTCATTTGCTCAATAGCCGGCGCACAATCATCCGATGTTACGCTCCTTTTTAATAAACCCGCCAAAGTTTTTCAGGAAGCGCTACCCTTGGGGAATGGCAGATTGGGAGCGCTGATTGGCGGAAATCCGAATACCGATAAAATCTCGCTCAACGAAATTTCTTTATGGTCAGGCGGCATGCAGGATGCCGATAACGACAGCGCCAAATATTATTTGCCCGAAATCCAATCGCTTTTATTAAAAGGTCAAAATAAAGAAGCTCAGACGCTTTTGCAAAAACATTTTGTAGCCAAAGGACTTGGTTCAGGCTTTGGCAATGGGAAAAACGCCCCGTATGGCTGCTATCAAACTTTGGGCGATTTGTGGATACGATGGACTGATACTTTATCCAACTACACAAATTATAAGCGAACGCTCGATTTGGAAAATGCCATAGCAAAAACTTCGTGGGAAAGAAATGGAATTAAGTTTACTCAGGAAGCATTTATCAGCATTCCCGACAATGTATTGATTATAAAATTAACATCTTCTTCAAAAGGAAAAATCAGCTTTTCCACAACTTTAAGCAGGAAAGAAAACGCCGAAGTCTCTTTGAAAAATAAAAAAATAATTATGACCGGACAACTTCCCAATGCAGAAAAATCAGGGATGCGATTTGCCGCCGCTTTACATATCAATGCAAAAGGAGGAAAACTTTTTACAAAAGGAAATGAAATAGAAATACAGGCTGCCGATGAATGCGTGCTTATGCTTACGGCAGCTACAGATTACAATATAACTGATTATACCAAACGGGGCAATGATCCTTTGCCGGCTGTCTTTAAAACATTAACTGCTGCGACTGAAATTCCGCTTTCAAAAATTAAGAAAGATCATATACAGACTTTCAGCAATTATTTTAACCACAGCAGATTTTATTTGTATTCAAATCCGGCGCCGGCAGATTCATTGTCCACCTCGGAACGTTTGCAGCGATTTGCAAATGACGGCGTTGATGTACAATTACCTGTATTGTATTACAATTTTGGTCGTTACTTGTTAATTTCTTCCTCCCGTCCCGGAAGTTTGCCGGCTAACCTGCAAGGTTTGTGGGCTACGGAATATCAAACGCCCTGGAATGGCGATTACCATATAGATATCAACCTGCAAATGAATTATTGGTTGGCTGAACCGACCGGATTAGGCGATCTTGCCGAACCCCTTTTCCGGTTTATTCACGGTTTGGTTAAACCCGGAAGCAAAACGGCAAAAGCATACTATAATGCGCAGGGATGGGTGGCTCATGTTATTTGCAATCCGTGGGGCTATACTTCGCCGGGCGAAGGCGCCAGTTGGGGTTCCACTCTGACAGGCGGAGCCTGGTTATGCGGACATATATGGGAGCATTTCAGATTTACTCGCGATACAGCTTTTCTCGAAAAATATTATCCCGTATTAAAAGGCTCGGCGGAATTTCTTTCATCCGTATTAATTGAAGAACCGGCTAACAACCGGTTAGTAACCGCGCCTTCCAATTCCCCCGAAAATACTTATATAATGCCCGACGGCTATAAAGGTCAAACTTGCATGGGTCCGACTATGGACATGCAGATATGCCGAGAAATTTTTGCATATTGCAGCAAAGCGGCAGGCATTCTTAATAAAGATAAACTCCCGGCATTAAGGTTCGACAGCATCCGGAAACGATTAGCTCCCAATCAAATCGGCGCTGCAGGCGATTTAAACGAATGGTTAGATGACTGGAAAGATGCAGAGCCGCATCACCGACATACATCTCATTTATATGGATTGCACCCTTATGATGAAATAACGCCCTGGCATACGCCCGAATTAGCCAATGCCGCTCGCGAAACGCTTCTTCAGCGCGGCGACGAAGGAACCGGCTGGTCCAAAGCATGGAAGATAAATTTTTGGGCAAGATTGGGCGATGGCGACCATGCTTTGCTGTTACTTCGCCAATTGCTTAAACCTGTTGATCCTACCGATGCAACAAGTATGAGCGGCGGAGGCACTTTCCCGAATTTATTCTGCGCCCATCCGCCATTTCAGATTGACGGCAATTTCGGAGGAACCGCCGGTATTGCGGAAATGCTTTTGCAAAGTCACGGCGAAGAAAATGTTATTCGCATATTGCCTGCATTGCCCGGTGATCCGGCTTGGAAAACCGGAAAAATTACAGGTATGCGTGCGCGGAATGCTTTTGTTTTGAACTTTGAATGGAAAAACGGGAAATTGATAAGCGGAATGATAAAATCAATGAAAGGACTGCCCTGCAAAATACTCTTACCGCCAAACACTCAAGTGAGAACTAAATCAGGCGAAACAATTGCAACTGCCGGTTCAAAAGAAGAAATAAAAAAGTTTAATACCGTAAAAGACGGAGAATATTTTATTGAAGTCAACGACTGAAATTCACCAGCGATTGCATTTTGGCGTAAGGCGGAGCGCTGCAAAAATTAATCACGGTCTCTTAAAGATTCATGCCCGCTTGTAACGTTTAAACAATCCGGCTGTTTGGTTTAAACAATAGGACTGTTTTGTTTGTGCATCGCTCGATTCCCTGCTCGGAATCGGTCGCTTCCAAATTCGGAATCGGTCGATACAATTTACGGAATCGAGCGATTCCGTTGAATAAGATTATAATATTTTTCCAACACATCAGTTAAATATTACTCCTTATAAAAATTTATTTGCAACATAAAAAAAAATATTGTACTTTTGCAAAAATTTAATAATCAGCGTTTCAGTTGATCAATATGATAAAAATAACATTTCCTGATGGTTCCGCAAGGGAATTTGCAAAAGGAACCACTGCCCTGCAAATAGCGGAAAGCATCAGTCCGCGTTTGGCTCAAGACGTTCTGGCTGCGGGAATAAACGGTGAAACTTGGGATTTGTCACGTCCCATCGAGGAAGATGCTACTCTGAAATTATATAAATGGGAAGACGAAGAAGGCAAGCATACGTTTTGGCATTCTTCCGCGCATTTATTGGCAGAAGCGCTGCAGGAATTGTATCCGGAAATTCAATTCGGTATCGGTCCAGCTATTGAAAACGGATTCTATTATGATGTTGATCCGGGGAAAGGAGTAACTATCAAAGATGCTGATTTAGCGATTGTCGAAAAGAAAATGCAAGAGTTGGCGGCTAAGAAAGAGAGTCTTTTGCGTCAAACTATTTCTAAAACCGATGCTTTGAAATTGTTCGGCGACCGGAATGAAACTTATAAAACGGAATTAATCAGCGAATTGGCAGACGGAACGATTACAACTTATACGCAAGGCGCTTTTACCGACCTCTGCCGTGGACCGCATTTACCCGATACCTCTTCCATCAAAGCAATCAAACTGATGTCGGTTGCAGGAGCTTATTGGCGGGGCGATGAAAAACGTCCGCAATTGACTCGTATTTATGGAATTACTTTTCCGAAAAAGAAACTGTTAGACGATTATTTGGTGTTGCTGGAAGAAGCGAAAAAACGCGACCACCGGAAAATCGGAAAAGAGATGGAATTGTTCACTTTCTCGCAAAATGTGGGACAGGGTTTGCCTCTCTGGTTGCCGAAAGGGACGCAGTTGCGCCTGAAATTGGAAGAGTTTCTCAAGAAAATTCAACGGGAATACGGTTACCAGCAAGTGATGAGTCCGCATATCGGAGGCAAATCATTATACGTAACTTCGGGACACTATGCAAAATATGGAAAAGATTCGTTTCAGCCGATTCATACGCCGGAAGAAGGTGAAGAATTTTTGCTGAAACCGATGAATTGTCCGCACCATTGCGAAATGTACAAAGCTTTTCCGCGTTCATACAAAGACTTGCCGCTTCGCTTGGCTGAATTTGGTACGGTTTACCGTTACGAACAAAGCGGGGAATTGCACGGATTGACTCGCGTGCGGGGCTTTACCCAGGACGATGCGCATATTTTCTGCTCGCCCGATCAGGTCAAATCGGAATTTATCAAGGTGATGGAGATTATTCATATCATTTTCCGTGCATTGGATTTTACCGAATACGAAGCGCAAATATCTTTGCGCGATCCCGCCGATAAAGAAAAATACATCGGTTCGGAAGAAAACTGGCAGCGGGCTGAACGGGAAATTATTGAAGTGTGTGAAGAAACGGGAATCAAAGCGAAAATAGAATTGGGCGAAGCCGCTTTCTACGGTCCTAAACTCGACTTTATGGTGAAAGACGCTTTGGGTCGCCGCTGGCAGTTGGGAACCATTCAGGTGGATTATAATCTTCCCGAACGTTTTGATTTGGAATATATTGGTTCGGACAATCAAAGGCATCGTCCGGTGATGATTCACCGTGCGCCTTTCGGTTCGATGGAACGCTTTGTCGCCGTGTTGATTGAACATACAGCCGGTAAATTTCCTTTGTGGTTAGTTCCCGATCAGGCAGTTATTCTTCCTATCAGCGAACGGTTTAACGAGTATGCCGAAAGTGTGGCAAAGGAATTAAAGAAACACGACATCCGGGTGATTATCGACGACCGGAACGAAAAAATAGGACGTAAAATCAGGGATAATGAATTGAAAAAAATTCCTTATTTATTGATTGTTGGTGAACAGGAACAGGAAAAAAATGAAATTTCTGTAAGAAAACAGGGAGAAGGTGATGCAGGTTCGATGAAAATTACTAACTTTGCCGAACTTTTGAATAAAGAAGTAGAGAAACAGATGAATCAATGGTAATTAATTTAATACTAAAAATATAAAACGGTCAGACATTATTGAATGAAGAAAGACAATCTTAAGGATCAGTACCGGATTAATGAAAAAATCCGTGTGCGAGAAGTTCGTTTAGTAGGGGATAACGTAGAACAAGGTGTTTATCCGATTGTCGAAGCTCTGAAAATTGCAGGAGAATTGAACCTCGACCTAATTGAAATTTCACCTAATGCGGTACCGCCTGTTTGTAGGATTTTGGATTATCAGAAATTCATCTATCAACAAAAGAAACGTCAGAA
>Ga0209629_10000780_pt1 | contig 18453 bp, 24 predicted proteins | sample TergutCu122P5_FD_187286 | JGI IMG/M metagenome (GOLD analysis project Ga0209629, IMG submission 187286) | Cubitermes ugandensis P5 segment gut microbial communities from Kakamega Forest, Kenya - Cu122 P5 (SPAdes) (version 2) | ecosystem: Host-associated > Arthropoda: Insects > Digestive system...
ATTCGGATTTCTTCTGAACGGGAGTGCGCGCGGATTCCGGCTGTTGGCGCGCGACTTGGGGCGGCTATTGCTGCGCGCTGTGTGAAAGCGCTAACAATTATAGCACATGGTTTAACAGTCGTATAGTGCTATTTTGAGCTTCGCCCTCGTCAGTATGAGAAATGGCATTACAATGTTCTATCGGATCATTCGAGAAACACACATGGATGATGCCATCCGCAAATCAGGCCATCGGTAAATCGCCATCGGTAAATCGGCAATATATTATTGCAATTCCCTGATTTACATGCTATAATTTCACCATACAGTATCCGAGATTTGCGTCAGCAATCAAAGTTATCCGAGTTTACACAGCGTCCATAGGCTTATAACCTTTGGGCGCTTTTTATTTTCCGGCCTTCACGGCAAAAACAACGCACGAAGGCCGGCGGCCGGATTGCGATTATATACAGCGGCTTTGACTCGGCCGCATAACCTTATTATCCGGGACGCTCTACAGCGCCCCGTTTTTCATATAAAATACGCGAATCGGGGTGTTCAAATGGAACAGGCAAAACACATCGGCGGCAACACAGACAGAAAATGCTGCGGTCTGTATTCGATAACCGCGCATATAGAAGGTGGTATCTTGCAAGCGGTCTACATAACACTTCCTGTCGCCTGTAATATCGAAGTCGAATTGATCGATCTGGACAACGCGGAAGCTGACGGAGACAATCCTGACGCGCTTGATGAAGCTCGGACGCGGCTGGCAGTCGTAGAAAACGAACAACGGCAAATCTATTAGCCGGAGGCCGTAATGAAACAGCTTGGAAATCTGGCCAATGTTCATAAAAGAAAAGGAGAATGATTCTGTGAATACGAACAATCCCTTCAGTGGCAAAACAGTCGTCGCCACCGGTAAGCTGGAAGGCTATACCCGCGACAGCATTCAGATGAAGCTGCTTTCGCTCGGCGCCAAACCCGCCGGCGCGGTCAGCAGGAATACCGACTACCTCATCGTCGGAGAAAACGCCGGCAGCAAGCTGGACAAAGCCCGCGAGTTGGGCGTGACCACGCTGACCGAAGCGCAATTCGAGGCCATGCTGGCCAGCGAGAGCCGACCCGGAATTGCCGGTGAGATGGTTAAAATGATGGTCGGGATGGGTGGGAACTCATGATGACGATCAACGGGACCCACATCGACACCGATGGTGATAGTCAAGACAACAGTTGATATCAACTGGTTCTATCAACAAATGCCCATTTTAAGCCATTTCTTGCCTCACAAAAATGTTGAAATGGCTGGGTTTTATAAAAATCAACTGTATTTTTGACTAACACCACACCGATAAGCTCGTATCGAGAGAAGAACTGCTAGACCATCTTCAAAAAAATGGATGCACCGACCGTGCCCTGTCAGATATCCGGGATGCGTACAACGACAAGTTCGGCAATGAACTGGTCTGGCACTATCCCATATCCGACGGCGTTCATCTCGGCACATACATTGCCGTGGTTAAAGAGGGTTTTATTTCCCTTCCTTACAACGCCGCAGACCGTGAAGACGGAGAACTTTTAGACCTTGACGACGCGGGCCTGTTCGACGACGACGCTTTGCGGTATTTCATTCAAGACTGGTGTTCTTTTTCCGATGACCTGGTCTCAGCGATGAAGGATATGCGCAAGGTTCTACGCGGCGAGTAATTATCCTTGGCCCGGTACGGGCTGACAATCCAATAATATGGCCCTTACCGGGCACAACCACAATAAGCATCATTATTAAAACTGGCATAAGGGAGGAGCCGCCAATGCACAGTAGGATTTATCAAATCACTACCGAACCGGTCAGGAAAGACGATTTCATCACGGAAGCCGATTTTTACGACCACTGGTTTACGAACTCTATAGCCGATTATGTGGATGATGACGTGGATAGAATCAATGAGCTCGAATATCTGCGCGGACATTTAGAAGGGCAGAGAATTGCGGTATTCGACTTGGACTATTCTTTTGTCATCCTGCCGAACGGGAAAATGGAATACTTCAAAAGGGCATATGATGAATTCCTATCCACCCAGGAAAAAATCAGCCATCTGCAGTTCCAGGATTTCGTAACCGGAAGCGGCGATTTTGGGCACTTATTGTATACCATGAACTCCGCGTATTGCGATAAGTATGAGAGTTACGTCTCGTCCGACGAATTCGACACGATTACCTTTGATGAATTCATACGCGGCGCGGAGATCGGCCGCCAATATTTCATCGGCGGCATACTCGATTACCACTTCTAAAAAGTCGGGAGGAAATCCATATGCCATATATCTGGACAAAACCGGATGAAGTGGTCACTCACTGCGGCGTCACGGTTTTTCATGTGTACAAAGACGGATACTGGGAATGCGGTTGCTACGAATTCAAGTATACCACCGACATAACCGAGTCGGCCGATTACTTCGATATCCGTGACCTGAAAAGCTATCAAACGGATATGGATCACGTCTCCACGCTGATGGATCACGTCTCCATACTGAAACAGGCCATTGAGCGCGGGGAAATCACCGCGCCGGCGGAATAAAACAACACGGCGGGTAGAGTCAACCTCTATCCGCCGTTTACTTTATCTTGGCGAGGAGAATTTTGCATGGATAACGAACAAAGAATCAATGGTATTATGAAAGACCTCAAGGATAACACGCTTGGTCTGGATGACACCTTTACCTTCAAGTGCCGGGTCTGCGGCAAGTGCTGCAAGAACAGACAGGACATTCTTCTGACGCCCAGGGATTTGTTTAATATCGCGAAAGATTTAGGCAGAACGATCATCGAAATCCTTGACCGGTACTGTGAATCCTACATCGGCGAATCTTCGCGCATCCCAATTATACGGCTCAAGCCGTTGGGCTATGAAAACGCCTGTCCATTTCTCATGGGTAAAAGGTGCATCGTCCACAAATCAAAACCTGCTGTCTGCGCGCTTTTTCCGCTGGGGCGGGCCACGGTCAGGTCAAAGGAAGGAGTATCTATTGATCCGACCGCCAATATTCAGTCTACATATTTTGTGCAGCCCGTAAAGTGCGGTTCGTCAGAACCCCAAACCTATACAGTCAGAAGCTGGCTGGAGGATTTCGGCCTTCCGGTAGACGACGAGTTTTATATACTTTGGACTCAGACAACGATATTCCTGTCGGAGTATTTCAGAAATCTTGAGGCACATAAAACACCTGCAAATATGCTGAACCAGCTCTGGAATGTCACGTTCACGGTGCTGTACACCAATTATGACTCCGGGTCAGATTTTGTGGCTCAGTTTCGGGAGCACGCATCGACGCTAAAGAAAATGCTGACTTTACTGGGGTCCAAGGCTCATGGGTTGACAGGAGGCGCACCGGATGGAGAATAACAGCGAGGATCTGAACCGCTTCCAAATCATCCGCAAAGATGCGCGAGGCTGTTTTGTCGAGACGAAATCCGATAACTTCTATTATAACAAGGTTCATCTGGAATTTTCTCAATATGACGCGTCGCGCCCTACCGGGCAGCGGCAGACCAACCACGTACACATCTACATCGATGTTCCGGAGTTCCTGCACCTGACCCATGAAGCGCTGACCGGCGCGCTGCATATGCGGGCTAAACAACAGAAGGAGAAAAATGATTCCACGGCGCTGTATGAGCATCTGGGCGGAACTTCCGCCGAGAGGCTCGCGCAGTATGGTCGGACAAGGCCGGACGGTAAGAGTTTATCGCGTATCGTTAAACTCATATGGGGCCAGAAGGTAGATTACCTGTTCGTGGCCGACAGCGGGCCCGGTGAGGCGGACGCTAAAGGGCTGATCGTGCCGAAATTCGGTAAGGCGCCTGAGAACCATGTCGCGGTCGGACTGAGTTGGCGTAATCTTAACGAATTGCTGCTTGTGACCCAGACTCATTACTGCGCCTGGCTGGCATCCAGGTATGTCAATGGCTTAGGCAAATTGTAAATGTAAACCGGCGTTTTCTTTTTGAAAACATCGGCTCTTGAGCAGCTTAAGCCCGTCATCGTTTAGCCCGTCATCGTTTGACGGGCTTTTTTAATATCTCACTTATAAAGATTATGTATTACAAGCCCCTTGGCCGCTGCCCGGTTAACTGTGTACCTCGTCCCGCCATTTCCACCATCATAATAACATATTAATTCGCTGGAGTGTTCTACCATTACCCTGTCACGTTCGTAATAGATTCCCGGTCTGTAATGCTCCGACAGGCTTACGGCGATATCGGACTGTTCCCAGATATCATTGGCCCGTTTTATCCATACATCAGTCCAACATGTTTCCTTTAAGTAATACCTGACAGAAAACGGAGCGATGGTTATGAGCCGTATTTGCGGATACCGTTCTTTCAGGGCAATAACCTGCGCTGAGGCTAAAATGTCAAATCCCGCCATAAAACCATTGATGAACGTATCCCTACCTTGTAACACAGCTTCTGAAATCTTCTCCCGGAGTATAAAGATCAGATCTTGCGTTTCGGGAGCGTCAGGTTCCCCATGACCTGGGAGACGCTGGGGGCGATGGCCGGAAAGGCAGATTATCCGGGATTTATCATTTGTGGACGGAAGTCCGTGATTCATTTGCAACCTCATTCGCAATATTTTAGAAGATGCAGGGGTCCGATATCTGGTTCGATTATATACAAGCTGAACCTGATGCGATAACTATAGCGCTGCTCAACGTCGTGACAATATTTATAGTATATATTATCTTACACCATATCCTAAATAATATCAATAGTCTGTGTTCAACTCTATTAAATATTTGTAGTATTTAATAGGGGTGGAAAAAATGGACAATATAAGCATGATTGTAGGAAGCAGAATCCGCAAATACAGATTAAAGCTTAACATGACGCAAGAGGAACTGGCTGAAAAAGCCGGCTTGCATCACACATATATTGGTCAGTTGGAAAGAGGCGAGAAAAACGCCACTCTTGAAAGTATCGAAAAGGTTGTATTAGGCCTCGGCATTTCTTTTGAACTTCTGTTTGAGAAGCTATCCCCGAATGTTTCCGGCCTGTCCGCAAATATTGCCGCCGAGTGCTATGATCTCGTGGACGCGCTTTCTTTAGACGAGCAAAAAGCAATTCTCGAACTGATCAGAAGGACGATAGCGTATAAGAAAATATGAAATACACGATTCGATGAACGAGGAACCTATGTAGGCTGTCACTGATAAATTGATGGCGAAAAAATGGCGCAAAATTGGCAAGGTGCAAATCATAGACAGGTAAACGGGCCTGTGTTATACTTCTAACATCTATAATAGCGCTTGGCGGTGCACGGCTTATTTAAGCCGTAATCCGATCTAGCGAGGTGTGATAAATGAAATACTGTGCTTACTGCGGCGCTTCCCTGGTGGACAGCGCCGCGTCTTTTTGCTCGGAATGCGGAAAGGCTTTGAAGCCTTCCGCAAACCCTAAGCCGAATACGTTGATGGGGGACATCGCCTTGTCCGCTCGTTCAACACATAAGGCGGGAGAGCACAAGCTAAAAAGGGTGCCGGCAGTAATAAACAGAAGGCAGGCCAAGACAGCTCCGAATTCTCATAGCAAAAAATCGTTTTATTCATGGCCTGCAAGGTTTTGCTTCGATATGAAAAGGAGCAGAAAGAAACAATCCGGTTCCCAGGTTAAACCGAAACCAGACCCCCGTAACGAGGGCTATGACGGATATTATGACGACGTCAAACCCATTGATAAGGGCCAGGTACGTGACCAGACGGATCCTGAGCTCATCAAGAGGATCCTTTTTGTGGCCACCGGGGCCGTTGCGGTTATTATGCTAACAGTCATTATGATGTATCTGTTGTAAAATCAACTCGCCGGCGGTGTAATTATAAGTATATAAACAAAAAGAGGTGCCGGTATGATATATTTATCTAAAGGACTGTTGTCGCGCCGCTCGGGTAAAACCCTGATCGTCTCACACTGCGGAATTGATTATTTGTTGAAAGGTGATCAAGCTTTGCTATGGGAAAATGGCCATCATGGGCCATATGCAACAGAAAATCCGGAACAAGAGCAGTTTATACTTGAGCTGGCTAGTGATGGGCTTTCCGAGTACGGCAGCGAAGCGGGCGACGCAGCCATTTTCAGGCTGCTGATAAACTGTGTCATATGCGCGTGTGCGCGCAAATCCTTTTTTGCCGCTTTGCCACTGCTGAGTAAAACCGAGCGGGAGCTCTGGAAATGGATCCGCTTCGCCGGATTGCGCTTGACGGTCGCAGAATTAGTGTTCCTGGCGGAGAACGGGGTTAAGCCTGAACGTGAGCTGCTCGGCGACGAGAACCGTCAGGCGTTGACCGAAGTCATCTATACACCTGAAACTATCTACGACGGCATCCTGGAATCGCGGATGGAAAATGCGGCGGCCCGTGATAAAACCGTAAAAGCTATTTTGGGACTTTTAAGCAAGAACAGAATATTTTTGGTATAGTGAGATGAACTTTCATATGATTATGCATATGATTATGCATAAGATTGCGGCTTTTAAGAAAATTCCGGCGCCGCTGCAAAAGCAGGCGCTTATAAGATTAGGGTTTAGCGTAGTGTTTCTCTTGATGCTGGCCATACTGCTGCCTGTGACGCGGGACATTTATATATGTCTGCCATGCGCCGCCGCCGCGGTATTTCTTTTGGTTTCAGCATACATGATTTTCCGCCGCGGGCTGATGGGCGATTACTTGGTTGTAAGCGGTACATGCCAAAGTATAGAGCTTTCCGCCGTTAAGCGCAGAGTAAAGAGTGTTATTATTCAGGCTGATGGACAAACGGTTCAAGTCATGATACGCGGCCGGATGCGGAAGATCACACCCGGCACACCTATAGACTTGTATCTGACGAAAGACACGCCTATATATGAAAAAGGCGGGGTGCAATTATTGTATACGTATTTGGCTATTGATATAAAAGGCCATTGATATAAAGGTTATATAACAGGCTATTGATATAAAAACAGAAAAAGATTGACGACCCCAAGCCGGCATGCTATACTCTATTTATATAGTATCAGTGTTTTCCGTCAGGAAACAAAGTGACAGGGTTACAAAGTGCCAAACGGCGTTATTCCGCCTTTTGGCGCTTTTTTATTTTCTCACGGTTTCTGCCCTAAATGGGAGAAATACATATATCATTCGCGGGCAGCCCCGCGGGAAAGGAAGGATCAATATGATCAAAATGTTTGTGACAGGAGCCGTCGTCTCGAAAGGGTATAACGGCGCGGAGGCAATCAAATACTCTGAAAAGGAGGCTACAAAGTTCGTAAGGTTTCGTATCGGCGTGAGCGTCTATGACAAAAACTGCGAGAAGAACCGCCGCTATGTCAATCTCAACGTCAAGGGCTTCAACTACGCCGCCGGACGCGTCAAGGACATGGAACTGGACGCGGGCATGTATGTGAACATGCTGGGCCGGTATGACGAAGAAACTTGGGACGACCAGATCACACACGAGAAAAAGAGCGCGCCGGTACTGATTCTGGATGAGATCGAGTATTGCTATAACGGCGGCAACAACAGGCAAAACGGAGGGGCTAACGAGAGCGAGGCTGTCAATGTTTACAGCGGCAGCGGTGAAGCTCCTGCTACGATCGGTGTAAACGGTGGGACTCCTAACGCTAACGGCGGGCAAAATTCCGCGCCGCCGTCGTCAGGTAGCAACAACGTACAGAATAATTTCACCGGATTCGAGGGCTTCGGCGGCATGAATCCGTTCTTCCCCCAAAACTAAAGGCGAAAAGCAATGAATACATGCGCATAAGGGCGCACATGAACTGTCAGACGGTTTATGTGCGCCCTTTTTGCGTCTGTAAACAACCGAAAGCGGGAGGCAAATTGATGAACAACCGGATTTTCATGAAGAAATCCATCAAAGACAAACGCCGCTATCTGAAGGCATTACTGAGAAGCAGCGCAGGCGGTTCACTGGACAAAGAAATGATAGCGGCCGTCCTATCCAAAATCTCGATTCACAGACAGTATGCAGTCAATGTTTTTTCTGAAAAGCCGAGGTTTTGGCGGGCGGTTAACGGATGTCTGTTTGAAAAAGGCACTGTGACTGTCGCGCATACTCCCGGCAACAGCTCACAAGGTAAAATGGCTGTTATCGTTACTATACCCGGGTCAGCTTACGACAGGCCTATCAGGCCTATCAGGGCAATCTTCGTGTACTCACCGAAGCGCTGTAAAAATCGAGGGATGAAGAAATGGACATTGGTGCAAGAAAGGATATGGTCGTAATGGACAAAAACCGGGTCAACAGTATTGCGTTCGAAGTGCTGATCATATTGGCCGCACTGATCATTCTATGCCTGATAACAAAGTTATGGCCGCTTGTGTTTCTCGTGATACCGGTCATCCTCATCGCCGCGCTGCGACTGCTGGCTGTCTCAGATAAGCGAAAAGCGTCCTCGCCAGAAGAGGCAAACTTGTCGGTAAAGCCTCGGCGTCCCCTGAACGAGCGTGATGTCATCAGCGCCGCGTTCGGCGTTTTGCAGCGACGTATAGCCGAGCAGGTCATCTCACGTTATCCCTCAGCCAGATGGGTGTGGTCTGCGCCGAATTCGTTTGAGCGTTTTTCGGAGGGTCTTCCTATTTATATCATGCTCAATAGCGCCGGAGGATACGGAAAGGCTACTGTTATGATCCACAACATGCAATTCCGAGGGCTTCAGTATGAAACCGTTGAATCTGCCGGAACCGACGTACCGCCGGCTGACAAGGACACAGATGATTATCCGCCTCCTGACGGATACGACAATATGGAGCATACGGACTACAGCGTAATAGCTTTTGAGTGGGTGGAGGCAAACCTGCTGCGTTTGAACGGTTTATGCAACACCGCTATCGCGAAAGGTGAAAACACATTGCTGATCACTTCGGACACGCTGCCGGTAAAGGACAGCTGGGAAGACATCTGCCTTGAACTGACGCGTAACGGGTTTACTGAAGCCGCAGTCACGGAGGCCGGGATCAATGTCACAATCCCCAAATAACCACAAAAATAACCACAAAATAACCACAAAAAATAATAAACAGAAAGGGAATGAACAATGCCCACAGCAGCATCAAAGCTTTTCGCCTTCAACCGGACACTACCGAAGCCCTTTGACAAGTTGACAAATAAAAAAGTCAAGATATCGTCAAAATACGGCGACGGAACGGAAGCGACACTTACCTCTACTATGATCAAGGCGGTGCACGCCTATCTCAAATGCTGTAATGGTACCGCCGACGGCGCGCTGGGATTGATCGACCACCGCAGCGTGACCGAGTATAAGTCCTCAAGCGGCGCTGACAGTTATCACCTGATGGTATACGACTCGTCAAGCGGTAATATCGTCGGCAGCGTGTATGACAGAAATACGGAAGCGTTTGAAACCTATACGGTCGGAAATAAAGCGCGCGACGGCGCTGCCGTCTTAATGGCCATGCTGCCCGCACTTATGGAGGAAGAAGAGTTCAAGGAAAATCTTGTCGGATATAACGACACAATGGAAAATGGCTTTCCGGATTCGGATGCTGCGGCAAAATACATGGCCGTCCTCTGCGATAACGCTTATCGGCGCATAACCGATGATGCTTGTACGGCTCATGTCAAACTGAAAATAGACGGGTCCGGGAACCTTATGCGCATTTCACAGACCCAGCTGGATTCCGGCACATTCGCGCCTAAGACTGTATTGGCGGGTGACTTTACTATCTTCTCACATGACTCCGCCGCGCCGGTATTCACGCCTGAAGCCGCCGTCGAGCATAGTGATTTTGTCGGCAAATACGTCATGAACCCAACGCGCGTAATGACCGAGCTTGAAAAAGCTCTTGTCCCCGTACTGGAACCGTGGTATATCCTGCCGGATCAGGTAGCCGGCGTATGTAAGCACGCGCTGGCGTCCACCGGCAAACCGGCTCAGATGCGCAACTTCTTACTGCGCGGGCCGGCCGGCACGGGAAAGACCGAAGGGGCGAAGGCAATCGCCGCCGGGCTGAATCTGCCGTATGTGAAATATACCTGTTCGGCAAACAGCGAGATTTTTGACTTTGTCGGTCAGGTGTTCCCGGAGACCGGTTTCCAGTCTACGGGCGACGCCGAGTTGGATAGGGAGCGCAAGTCCGTACTGGAGATGGGCGGAATTACCTACGATAACGTGTCGAAGCTGATGAAGCTGCCCGGCTTGGACGACATGGATTACGATCCGGCGGGCGTCTATCATGCGCTGACCGGCGCCGAAAAGCCGGACGCCTCCTCACAGGACTGCATGGCCATCGTGATGAGCCGGGTCACAGAGAAGGTGCAACGGTTATGCAGTGTCAAAACTGACAGCAAAGACTCCGGGCAAAATTACATTTACGTGGAGACGGACTTCATCCGGGCATTGAAATACGGATGGGTCTGTGAAATTCAGGAGCCTTCCACAATCATGCAACCCGGCGTTCTGGTCGGTCTTAATTCCCTGCTGGAGCAGTCAGGATCCATAACGCTGCCGACGGAAGAAATCATCAAGCGCCATCCGGACGCGGTCATTGTGGTGACGACCAACATCGACTACGAAGGCTGCCGGGGAATGAACCAGAGCGTTCTGGACCGTATGAACCTTGTACTGGACATCGAGCTTCCGCCGCCGCAGATTATGGCGCAGCGCGCCATGAGCGTGACCGGATGCGATGACGATTTCCAGGTTTCCCAGATGGTTCAGGTGGTAAACGACATGGCTGATTACTGCCGCAAGAATGGAATCACGGATGGCTCCTGCGGTATGCGCGGGCTTATCGATTGGATTATCAGTACGGAGATCACCGGAGATGTCTATGAATCCGCGCTGCACACTGTCATCAGCAAAGCGACAGCGAACGAGGAAGACCGGCACGCGCTTATTACAGCCGTACTGGAGCCGCTGTTCGCGCCCAAACGCAGACGCGCGTCATAATTAAGGTGTACACCATTATTGGGGTGTACATTATAATTAGGGACTTATCATAATGAAGGACTTATCATAATGAAGGGAGGATTAACTCTTGTCGAGAGTGAATCATAAAAAGATACAACAGCTCATCGAGCAAAAACGCAAAACCATTACCGACCGTCAGTTCTTCTCGTCCCGCCTTCTGGCGGGACATTTTGAAGATATGGCAGCCGCCCAGACCCGGCGTTACGGTTATACCCGCCGGATCAGGGTGCGAACGGTATGGGAGCCGAAGAACCAGCAAATAGCTTGCACTAATAATGACCTCATCTGGATCAACGCCGGGCATACGCTTATAACGGCTAAAAGAACCCGTGTTGAGCGTTATGATCTGGTCTGCGGTTTATTCGCCCATGAACTGGGACATGTGCTTTACACCGATTTTCTCGCCGGGCAGAGTTACGCAATTTATTTCCAGTCCGGGAGATGGTATCCGGAACCGCCTCTACTCCGTAGCCGTGACGAGCGCATGAACGAGGCCGACATATGGGCCTATGCCAAGTCAGGCCAAAAGAAAATGGCACTTCTTCTCAATCTGGCACATCAAATCGCAAATATTATCGAAGACGGCTTCATCGAGAGCCGGATGCTTAACCGCTATCCCGGTGTACTTGGGTACAGCTTAGATGTATTGCGGGCTCATCAGTTCGAAATGCAGCCCACTCTGACGCAGACTATCGAGAAAGAGTCCGATAACGGTCACATCTGGATAACGATTATGCAGCTTATGCTGAGTTACGTCAAATACGGCGAACTCAAGTACGGTGAGGAACCCTTAACTGATGAGCGCGTACAAGTCGTATTCTCACTTTTAAGCGAGCTGGATGGGGCTCTCACGGATTCTTCAGCCAAGGACCGCTGGGATGTGGTCAATATCATCCTCGTTCGCTGCTGGAGCTACATAAAGGATTTCCTCGAATACTGCGAAAAACTGGCTGAGGAGGCTGAGGCTTCCGAAGACGGCGCCGGCGGTATATTGGGCGCGCTGCTCTCCGCGCTCGCGGGCGCGACCAGCGAAGCGTTGGGTGATACGGCGCCGGTTGGGGAAACCAAAGGCGCGCCAGAATCTCCGGCTTCGGCGGCGGCGAAGCGCGCTGCTACCGCGAAGTTGGCGGCTGCTGTCGCGAAACCTAAGGGTTCCGAATCTGGGGAAGATGAGGTACCGAACTCAGAAACAAGCAAAACCGGCAAAATCGGTGAGGATGAGGGCAACACCGACAAATTTGAAGATGCCATTGCTGTACAATTGGACAATGACATAACGGGTGGCAGTATCGAATCCCGCGCACTTACGAACGTGCCGTCTCAAGAGGTGTCCGCCGAGGAAGGCGGCCGAATTCCCCTGACCCAGACCGACAGCGTTGACGCGCCCGCCGGCGGAGAAACCGAGCGCGACGACGACTATACCGGCAGCGGGTACGCGAATGTCGCGGAGGATATCGACCGGTTGCTGGAGCGCATGGCTGAAAAGTCTGTGACGACAGATCTGGAGAACCGGCGGACGTCGGAACTGAATGACCTGGCGAACGCGATATCATACGGCGACATTCATGACGGTGTAAACAAAGCCGTTCACCGGATCGCGGACGTGGACAATCAGATGAAGGAGCAATTTAACCTGATCTCGGGGCCTCTGCTTCATATCTCAAAACAGCTTCAGCGCTCTGTATCACAGCAGCTCAAAGACAAGCGCCGGGGCGGTAAGCAAACCGGCCTTCTCATGGGCAGGAGACTGGATGTTCACGCGCTGCCGCGCAACGACGGGAAAGTGTTCTATAAGAATGCGCTTCCCAACGAAGTGCCGGAACTGGCCGTAGGGCTATTATTGGATGAATCTGGCAGTATGTCCGGCGGCGACCGGGTCACATACGCACGGGCCACAGCTATTATCCTGTACGATTTCTGCCGGGCGCTTGGCATACCGGTCATGGTCTACGGCCATTCCACCGGATACACCCGCAGCGGAAACTGCGTCGATCTCTATTCATACGCCGAGTTCGACGACATTGACGGGGACGACCGTTACCGTATGATGGACATTTCCGCCCGCAGCAGTAACCGCGACGGCGCCGCGCTCCGATATGTCGCCGAGCGGCTATCTAAAAGGCCGGAGGAAATCAGGATGCTAATATTGGTGTCTGATGGCCAGCCTGCTGATGTGGGATACGTAGGATCCGCCGCCGAGGAGGATTTACGCGGTATTAAACGCGAATATACCAAAAAGGGCATTCTTTTCGTTGCCGCTGCAATCGGGGATGACAAGGCCAATATCGAACGGATATACGGCGACGCGTTTCTGGATATCACCGACCTGAACAAACTGCCGATAGCGCTGACCAACGTGGTGAAGCGGCATATTCGGGTTTAAGGAGAGGAACTATTGTACGGTTTTGGGCGGATTATACCGCTTCCATAAAATATTTGTGCCGCCGCTGAGCGGCGGAATGGAGGAAAAGATGGAAAGACAGTTTTGTTACGTCGACAGAGCCCCCTGCGCTGGCACGCGTTTCAGTTTCTGCGACGATTGCAGAAAGGCTCAAAGAGAAAACGGGGGTAGATGCTTCGGCGCTGAATCGCCGTTGGAATTGACGGAGGCGCATATGCCTACTAAACAGCCTGGGCATGAGGTAATACGCGTTGTCAAACGGTGCAGGATTCATCAGATTGAACCGCCCGATGGTGAGTTTGCATACATGGATCTCAGTTCGGTACATAAAAAGGTACTTACCGCTCCTCCGGCGAATCTGTACCGGATTATGTTCGACGGTCAGCTCAATACTGATAATCCGGAGGATATTTTCAGGATATTCAATCTTAAACATCCGCCGGGTTATACGGGCAGATCGTTGTCTATATCCGACATCGTTGAGTTTTACGATGAGAATGGTAGCCGATTTTACTATTGCGACACAGTGGGGTTTGAGGAAGTGCCGTTCAAACCGGATGATCAGGAAAGACCCTGAGACAGTATTTCTGAAGCGGTATCATTCGCCGGTCCCAACGGTTCCGGGAAAACCGCTGTAGTTTAAATTATTACCTGTGGAGGGCAGACGAGCAATCGTCATGCCCTCCGTTTTGTTTATTTCTTTTTTCTCCGTTTTCTCCGTTTTGCATATTTCCGTTTTTCATCCTTGCGGCAATAACTGAAATCGGTTATAATACAAAATGAACGGCTACTAAAAACTTTCACACAAAACGGGGGATTTTTATGTGCAGCCAATCAATTCTAAGCGAGATAACGGGCAGGGTCGTCCACGCCGCCCGGGAATACCTGGGCGATAAGCTCGACCGTGTGATCCTCTACGGTTCCTACGCCAGAGGCGATTTTGACGATGAATCGGACATCGACATATTGATACTTGCCGACATACCCGCTGGGGAAGCTCTGAAAACCAGACACAAAATCCGTGAACTCATCGGATATGTTGATCTGGAATACGACGTGCTTCTTTCACTCCATGTAACGGACAGCGCGAAGTTTAATAAATTCGCGAACGATCTGCCGTTCTACATGAATGTGCTGAAGGACGGGGTGATTCTAAGTGCTTAGTGAAACGATACAGGCGATTGTCAATTATCGCCTATCACAAGCGCATGAATGTATTGATTCGGCCATTCGGGAGAAGAACGCCAGAGCCTATAAATCCGTGGCTAACCGTTCTTACTATTGCATCTTTCACGCTATGAGGGCTGTTTTGGTTGTAGAAAGATTTGACTCCAAGAAACACTCCGGAATCATATCGGCGTTTACTCATCGATATATCAAAACCGGTGCATTCCCAAAGGAGTTTTCAAAAATTATCAGTGACGCTTTCGATGTCCGGGGCGACAGTGATTATGAAGATTTCTATGCCATTCAGAAAGATGAGATAATAAAGCAGATCGGAAACGCGACAGTCTTTCTGTCAGCGGTAGAGACATATATCAGGACTTTATAGACATTCTTTCTGTCGGCGGGCAGAAGCATACACCAAGACCTTACAATGTGCAAAATCGGTTATAGTATAAAAATGAAATGGGTGATCTTTATGTGCAGCCAATCAATTCTAAGTGAGATAACGGGCAGGGTCGTCCACGCCGCCCGGGAGTGCCTGGGCGATAAGCTCGACCGTGTGATCCTCTACGGTTCCTACGCCAGAGGCGATTTTGACGATGAATCGGACATTGACATTATGGTGCTTGCGAACATAGCAAAAGGTGATGCCTTGAAAACCACGCGTAAAATTCGCGACGCCGCCGGCGACCTGGGCTTGGAGTATGGCGTCCTCGTTTCACTGCACGTCGCAGACTGCGCGACATTCAATGAATTCATCGATGTTCTGCCTTTTTATATGAACATAGTTAAAGACGGGGTGGATCTGTATGCGGCCTGAAGAAAGGCATATCGCTTTATCTATGGCGCGGCTCAGGCAGGCTCGGGATTGCCTGGCCGCCGCGCAAGCGCTTGTGGATTCCGGCTTATACAAAGACTCCGCCAACCGTTCATACTACTGCATATTCCATGCAATGCGGGCGGTATTGGCCTTGGATGCTTATGATTCAAAGAAGCATTCGGGCATCATATCGGCATTCAGACAAAGATATGTCAAAACCGGCATATTCACGCCCGAATTGTCCAGGGTAATTGAGGACGCCTTTGACGTGCGTAACGACAGCGACTACGATGACTTTTATGTGATCTCCAAAGCTGAGGTCGAGGATCAAATCAGGAACGCGGAAGTGTTCCTTTTGGCGGTGGAAACATATATTGAAAATTTGTAAGCTTGAATTTGTAAGCTAAATCTCGTCAGGCTTAATCAGGCTTAATCTCGTCAGGCTTAATCAGGCTTAATCTCGTCATATGCTTAATCTCGTCATTGACTTAAGGCTTCAGTCGTGTTACAATTCTCTTATAAAGTATCAGAGCCGTTTGAAACAAGCGCGCACAGTTTACCAGCGTTACTTAGTGCCATTTGCGGAGAAACCCGTTAATGGCACTTTTTTGTTTTCCGGCTTATGTACTTTAAGCAAAACGGCGTTTCAGAGTGCCTGGTTGAACTGCGTTTTAAGATAAACGCAGACATCCCGGCTATGAAACGCCGTTTTTGCGTATCACGGCGGCAGACCCGTCATAACTCCCGATTAAGCCCCGCGCTATGCGTGGGAGACCGGAAGTAACTCAAAGGCGGTAAATCCGTTAAAAAACAGCGAGGAGAATGCACCATGCAAGAGCCTTATCAGGACAGCTTCACAATCAATTTCTTCAGTCTGGCCGACATGATGACCTATCATGCCGAACAGGCAAAAAACAGTCTGTGGTTACGAGCGGAGGTGAACAGCCTGCGCGTGGAACCGTTGGACGAAAGGTCGGCGCTGTACAGCGACATGCCGGCCTTTGATCCCAGTGTCAGCGAGGAGGCGGTCAAAGACACGGCAAAGAATCTTGGTCTGGCCATCAAGCTGAACGGATCATATTACCCGGTAAGGGACACGGCGTACAAGAGCCTTCTTGACCGCGCCAAGATCGGCGGCACCGCGCTCCCCAAACTCAGGCGGCAGGATTTAGCGGATACGCTTAACGCCTGCCTGGCGCTGCATAAGGATAACGCGCTGCTCCTTATCCGCGATCAGAAGATATCCGCGGCGCATTCCGGCGATGAGAAGGACTACTCCATCCTGCCTATCAATGAACTTATGGATAGCATTAAAACCAAGCTGGACGAGCGGTTCCCCGGGAATGAGTTCGAGAACGGCTACAGCGATCATTCGATCACCGGCGCCGCATGGTCTATGCCGGATCAGAAGGAGGATCTGCTCGGCGCCTATCGCAAAACGCTGGAAGCTCAGGGGAAGACAGCTCTCGCGGCTAAGCTTACGCCAGGGATCCGTTTTTCCACTTCAGACACCGGTATCGCCTCCGCCAAAGTCTCGGCGCTGCTGCTGGGTCTGGCGTATCCGATCCACATCGGTGGTATGGTTGCTACCGATCACCGCAGGCAGGCCAAGGTCAGTGATTTTCACATGGGCCTCGATATGTTGTTCGCGCAATTTGAGGATTCGGTCAAGAGGCTTGAGAAACTGACGGAAGTTTATCTGGATTACCCGGTAAACGCCATGACGGCCGTCTGCAAAAAGCTGTCCATGCCCAAAAAGGCGGCGCTGGAGGCTATCGGTATGTTCGAGGTAGCCTACGGCGGCGGGGCGGCGACCGCGCACGACGTTTTTATGGCGATGCAGGAGATCATGTTTATCTCCAAAACCGAACACACACCCGTGAACAAAATGCTGCTGCTTGAGGAATCAATGGCGCGGGCCCTTGCCCTAGACTGGCCCGGTTTCGATTACGCGAAGGCGGTGACTTGGTAATGAGCTGGCCTAAAATGCTTTGCGATACCAAAGGCATGAGCAATGAACGCTGGCTTGAATGCCGCGCTCACGGCCCTGACAACGATATCGAATACACCATCGGCGGCAGCGATGTAGCGACTGTGTTCGGAGAAAACCCCTGGATTACCCCGTTGGAGCTCTGGCGAGTTAAAAAAGGTCTGATGAAACCTAATGAGTCCGACAACGCCGACCAGAAAGAAATGGGCCATCTTATGGAACCTGTAGTCGCGTACTGGTACGGGAAAAAGACAGGGAACACGGTTATAGAGGATAATGGCTTATATCAGCACGCTGACCATCCGTACGCTCTTGCCAACCTTGATTACCAGATAAGGGATTCGTCCGGCAGAAGAGGGATTTTAGAGTGCAAGACCACAAGCTGGCACAAAGCCGGTGACTGGGTTGACGACACCGTTCCTCACCACTATGAGCTCCAGGTGCGTTTTTATCTGGCGGTTATGGATTTGGAATTCGCTGACATCGCGTGCATGTGGGGCACAAATCCGAATACCGACATGGCCATACGCCGGATCAACCGTGACCGCGATATTGAGGCCGCGATATTCGAGCGGCTGGACGATTTCATCGAAATGCTCAGGACAAATAACCCGCCGAATATGTCGGGCGTGAATCCAAGTCAGGCTATGACAGCTTTAGCCAGGATATACGGGGCGAGTCAGCCAGGCCAGCCCACTATTGAGTTTGGGAAAAAACACGAGAGAGCACTGCGGAGGATCGCGCATCTGCTTATAAGCAACGCCGATCTGGACAGGCAGGTCAGAGAAAATGAAAAGGAGGTTACCGCTTTATCGGTGAAAATCGCTGAGATGATGGGCACACATGAGTATGGCGTACTGGAAACCGCCGCGGATAAACTTGTAGTCAGTTATATTACAAAGTTTACCCGCCGGGTGGACAGCGACCTGCTCAAAAAGAGCCATCCCTCAATCTACGACGCGGTGCTGAAAACAACCAGCAGCCGCAAGATCAAGGTTGAGGTTCAAGCGAAATGATATGCTTTCCCTGTCTGATAACCGGGAATCTGAACCGGAGATATTAAACCAAGCGTACGAGGATCACGATGCGTAAATTTTATCATCCTGTTGATA
>Ga0209629_10000782_pt1 | contig 18435 bp, 22 predicted proteins | sample TergutCu122P5_FD_187286 | JGI IMG/M metagenome (GOLD analysis project Ga0209629, IMG submission 187286) | Cubitermes ugandensis P5 segment gut microbial communities from Kakamega Forest, Kenya - Cu122 P5 (SPAdes) (version 2) | ecosystem: Host-associated > Arthropoda: Insects > Digestive system...
TTTAGCTCCTTTCTGCCCCCATAGATTGTTTATAATATATCACGATAAATATATAAAAATCAATAAGCGGGCGAGCATTGCTCGCCCCTACATATATGTATATTTTAAATCGGCTGTGAATTGTAACTTACATTTGTAAACAAATTTGTTAAAATATAATTACAAGAACATTGCGGGCAATAGAGCCTGCGATAGTATCAAACTAGCCAAGAGTATATAGATTTCTATAACTCTCGGCTAATTTTTTAAACTTTAATATCCTGTTTTAGGCAATGTGTCTAATTGGATTGATTTTTCAGTCTTTTTCGCATATAATTCTGGTAATAACTGGATTATAAAAAATACGTGTCGCTGGGCTTTTAACCCCACTCTTAATCAGTGGGGTCGGGGTTCGAGTCCCCAGTGGCACACTAAACAAGCCTTTCAATGAATACCATTAGTTCCATTATTTGAAGATATTGCACAGACAATTCAATGGAAGGTCAAAATGATCTTACCTGTTAATAGATAATAGGGTAAAGGGAGCTTTTTCTTATATATATTGTAAGTTATCTTTTTGGACTGCTAATGATGTTTGCTTATATCCCTATGGTTAAGTACACTTTATTATTGAAATAACTAATTTAATTTTCATTCACATAAAAAATTCCGATTCCTTTTCCTTATGACTTGCAATAGTTAAAAATATTTTTGCAATAGTCTTTTTTATGTCACCATATGTTCTTGCATTTTGTGGGCAATATTTTATACAACGCATACATCGAATACACTCTACGCTTGCTTTCTTACGAGGGTTAGTTATTGCCTGTGTTGGACATAATTTAACACATGTTCCACAATGTGTGCATTTTTTATTGCCATAAGGCTTTATTGGTAACATGTTTTGTGGAAATGCAATTTTTTTACCTCTTAGTGTTATATTTTCAAATTTAGTTGAATTGGATATTTTTTGTATTATTTGCCTAGTAAAATTTAATGTATTTTCTAACTCCTTTGCGTTAGGTCTATCCCTAGCAATTTCTTCTACTACACTATGCTTTGCAACAATGGCTGCTGCTCCTACTGTTATAAATCCATTTGCATTCACAATCTGTTTAAGTTCAAATATAGCACTAAAGTAATGTATATCACCATATGTGATTACTAGTACAACTGGTGTATTGTTTCCCTTTAATAATTTAATTCTTTCTTCAGCTGTAGTAGGTACACGTCCTCCATATACAGGTATTCCTATGATTAATAAATCTTTTTCACTAAAAGAATATGAATTATTTCTATTTTTATATGGAGTTAAGTCGATTTCATGTTTAGTTTTCTCAATCTGTGATAACATTAATTTTAAAACTGATTTTGAATTGCCTGTTGGACTAAAATATACCGCATACACGTTCTGGATAATCATTGTTTAACTCTACCTCCAATCTATTAAATTGCAATTTACTAATTAGGCTATGCAAAATTACTATTTAACTTTTTAAAATGTTGTATATATATTCCTATATATCCTATTCCTTTTGATTTTTTACTAATAAAGCTATACATACTATGCCACCTAAAAAATTTATAACTGCTGGACATAATCCTGTTCTCCCAGTCATTACTGCTTTGGCAAAATTTATGCCTTCCAAAAAAATAATAAACAGTGGAATTGCTGATAAAATATAATAAATAAATATCCTTTTTTTCACTTTATTTAACACATAACAACCAAACGCACAACCAAACGAAATAACAAGCCACACAATTAACTTATCCCAACTAAAACTTATCCAGCTATTTTTAGTTAATCCTAATTGTTCTAATTCTCCAGATGTCATGTTTGATATTGTTTGGTATGAAATCATAGAATCTATAATGTCTTTTATAGCATAATATGTAAGACACATAGAACATAGAAATACTAATACATTTATAAATATTTTCTTATTGTCACTTGAGAAGTACATTATTAAAATCGATATAATAATCCAAATTCCTATAGATCCTGAAGCGAAACTAATAAAAAGGATTTTAGATTTATCAATATGATCTAAAATAATAATAATAATCCCTAATAATATCCCAATAAACATTGTGATTTTCCATGATATACTTTTTTTCATAGGGTTTATGCTCCTCGATAACACGACACGGTGTTTCATTCACCATATTTATACCATAAAAATGAATTTTCTACCACATACTATAATAAAAAAAGACAACAAGAGCGTAATTTTCGCTAAAGTTCATAATTTCTATTTTTTAATAAATTTGAGACATTTTAAGAAATTCTCCCTTTATAAATTCTCATTGCTAAGATATAGAAAAGCACTGCAATGCCTATGCACCAAGCGGTTGCTATCCACATTGTATTACCCACATCTTCTCCCATAAATAATGAACGCATACAATTTACTATTGGAGTTATTGGCTGATATGTGGCAAAAGCAGCGAGGCCTTTTCCCATAGTGGCAGTTGGTGCAAGTGCTGAACTTGTGAAAGCAAGTATCATTAAAACATAGCTGAAAACTCCTGAGGTTTCTCCGCTTTTTGCCAGAAGCCCGAAAGTTACTGCTATCCATGTCATTGCAAATGTGAATAATAGCAGCATAAATATAATGCCCAGCCAGTCGAGTGCATTTCCAGAAGGACGAAATCCCAATAAAAATGCAACAATTAAAACAGCGATTATTGAGACAATATTAAATACTACCGAACTTAAAACATGCCCTCCTAAAATAGCTGATTTTGAGATAGGCATAGAATGAAATCTTTCAAAAATTCCTTTTGTCACATCATTATTAATTCTGTACGCTGTATATGCAATAGCACTCATTACGCATAAAACCAGAATTCCAGGAACTACATAATTAATATATTTTATATCTCCTAAATTCATCGCCCCTCCGAAGATATAGACAAAGGCAAGCATCATCAGTACAGGCATAGCAATTACTGTTATAATTGTGTCCACACTGCGGAAATTGTGTTTAAGTACTCTCCCAGTAAGCACGGTTGCATCACTAAAATTATTTTTTATCTTCATCATTATCTCTCCCTTCGTTTTTTATAAGGTACAAAAATACTTCTTCCAATGTAGGTGATTTTTCTACCATTTCTATATGTCCTTGCGGAAGCAACTTTTTTAATTCTTCTAAATTGCCGTTTACAATTATTTTCCCCTCATTTAAAATTGCAATATTATCCGCTAATTGTTCAGCTTCGTCCAGATACTGCGTTGTTAAGAATATAGTGACTCCAGAACTTGCGAGGCTTTTAATTGTATTCCACATATTTATTCGTGCTTCTGGGTCTAAACCTGTTGTAGGCTCATCCAGAAAAATTATTTTCGGGCTTCCAAGCAGACTCATCGCCAAGTCTAACTTCCTGCGCATGCCGCCAGAGTAAGCATATACTGCTTTATCCTTCGCTTCAGTTAAATCAAATTCTTTCAGAAGCCTTTCTGTTTCTGCTTCCACGTTAGACAAATGACGAAGCTTTCCAATTAGAATCATGTTTTCTTTGCCAGTAAGAATCTCATCTACAGCAACATTTTGACCGGTTAAACTAATGGATTCTCGTACCGCTCTCGGTTTTTTTACTACATCAAATCCGTTTACTTCAGCTGTGCCTCCATCAGGTTTTAAAAGTGTGGTTAATATTTTTATAGTTGTTGTTTTGCCTGATCCATTAGAACCTAGAAGTGCAAAGATTTCTCCTTGCCTCACCTGCAGGTTCACACCATTTAAAACATTTAAGGCTTTATATGATTTTTTTAAATCTCTTACATCAATTGCAAGATTATTATCCATGATGCATCCTTCCTTTCAAAATTAAAATTATTTTTGCAATGTATAATTTCCTGTAATATTCTTAACAACCGCAGTTTTATCTATTGAAAGAGTGCCGCTGCAGTCGATATTTTCCACTTTGCATTTTGGACCTATTGTAATATCTTTTCCATTTACATTTTTCACATAAGCCCTTACAAGATGTATAGTGGTAGCCTCTACTAGCTCAAGCTTAGAATATTTTCTCCACACCCTTGTTAAAACACCTTCATTATATGGCTTAAGTGTAATGCTGTCACCGACCACTTCAGTTGCTTTCAATATTCCTTCTATATTAATGACATCTGCTGAAATTTCGGCTTTTGAAAAAATAAGCCCTTTTCCTGTTATTTGATTTGCCTCAATTTTTCCTATGGATTTAACTATTCCTTCGAGCTTTATAGTTTCAGCTTTTATATTGGATTTTACTTCTAAAATACCGTTGCAGTTTAGTAAATCCGCATTTACAGAGCCTCGGCTTTTTAGAATGCCTTCCATTGCAAGGGTTTTTGCCTTAAGGTCTCCTTTGCATTCAGATACTCCTTTAATAGATATTTCGTCATATTCGCCTCCGTCTATATTGCTCACACCATCAATTACAAGCTTATTCACAATCAATTACCTCCTAAAATTTCTTTATATTTAATTTTTATATTATTTGCCGCTTCATTTAATGAAACAGTCTGACCTGCCTTTATATTAGAACTAAATGATATAAATATATCTTTATGAAATGTCAGATAAAATTTATTATCTGCTTCAAAAAGAGTGCAGAATATATCATAATTCTTGTGTTTTTGAATAACATCCAATCCGCTCATAATTAAAATTTTTATTTGTGCAGCTGGCAGCTTCAAGTCATTTATCCATAGAATAAAAGCAGCTTCAAATAGAGTAAATTCTTCCTTTTTATTATATGAAATTATAATGTCTGATATTTCTTTGCTTAGAGCTTCAACATTTAATAAATCCGCTTTTGAGACAGCAGCCGTCATTTCCGGGGAAAGAATTTTTGCTATTTCTTCAAGTGAGCAAGCATCTTTTAATTCCATAATTGCCTTAACACGTTCTAGAGCCTGACTTCTTGGGAAGAATGTTTCCTGCCCGGTATATGAGGATTGTTTAATAAACCAGGATTCCGGAAGCAGACCTTCTCTTTTCCAGCGATATAGCTGACCATAAGATATGCCGGTGGTTTCGAGCAGTTCTTTTTTCGAAATCAAATCCATATTAACACCTCCCAAACGCAACAATGTTTTGTTCTACATTGACAGTATAACAAAACATTGTTACATTGTCAATAGTTTTTTTTAAAAAATTTTTTAATAGAAAAAGTTTATTTGCAGATACTAGCTTTATGAAGGGTATTAAAGAGGAAATAGATAATATAAAACAGACAAATAAAGTTTTAAGATTCATAGCAGAAATGGTTCAGTTATTAATTGGAACTGTTTTCATGTCACTTGCGACATCATTTTTTCTATTTCCGAATCAGCTTTCAACAGGAGGATTTGTCGGAATAGCTACAGCAATTAATCATATATTCGGCTTCCCTGTTGGAGCTTTAGTTCTTATATTAAATATTCCGCTGTTTATAATCGCACTTATAAAAAATGGAAAAGATGTATTCATAAAAGCCATTTTTGGAACAGTATTTTTATCCATATTTATTGATTTTTTCTCTCAATATAATCCGGCTACTAATGATAAACTGCTTGCTGCAGTGTATGGCGGGCTTATAATGGGACTGGGCCTTGCCATAGTGTTTAAGGCAAGCGGGTCAACAGGAGGAACCGACCTTTTGACACGTATAATAAAAGCTTTTCGCCCGGAGAAAAAATTAGGAGAAGTAATGGTCATAATTGATGCAGTGATAGTATTCGGAAATATACTTGTATTCAGGCAGATAGAGATTGGGCTGTATTCTGCTATTGCCATATTTATTGTCGGCAGAATATTAGATATATTTTTTGAAGGTGTCGATTTTACAAAAACAGTGTATATTATATCTGATAAAGCTGAGGAGATATCTAAAAAAATAGGAGAAGAATTGAAGAGAGGGACGACCGGGATATATGGGAAAGGGATGTATCAGGGTGAAGAGAAGTTAATTCTTTTGTGCGTAGCAGACAGAAACGAGCTGCCTGCAGTAAATAAAATAACCAAAAAAATTGATTCCAATGCGTTTATTATAATATCAAATGCAAGGGAGGTAATAGGGGAAGGATTTAAAAATATGGCATAAATATGTAAAAAGGGGTTCACATTATTAAAATCTGTGGTATAATAATTTTTGGTTGCTAAAAAAGCAAGCAATATAAGGAAAGAAAGGGTGATGGGAAATGCTTAAAATGTATAATACAAACCTGAAAACAAATAAGTTGGAAGAGATTAAGGAATTTAAGCCCGGATCCTGGATAAATTTAATCAATCCTACTGAAGATGAAATAAAATACATATGTACAAATCTGAATATAGAAGAAGACTTTGTGAGATATCCTCTGGACTTGGAAGAGCAGGCCAGAATTGATATTGAAGATGACATGACTCTTTTTATAATTGATGTGCCGATAATTGAGAAAAACGGAGACCAGAAGGAGTATATCACAATACCATTAGGTTTAATTGTAGTTAGAGATGAGTATTTTATTACAGTATCTATAAAAGAGAATAAAATTATACAAGATTTTGAAAAAGGCAAAATAAAAGGGATGTATACCTTTAAAAAAACCAGATTTATTCTTCAGATATTTTACTTAAATGCGGTGTATTACTTAGACTCATTAAAAAAGATTAATAGAGAAGCGGAAAGTACGGTTGTACTGCTGCATAAATCAATGAAAAATCGAGAACTTATACATTTATTAAGTCTGGAAAACAGTTTGGTGTATATTACCACATCATTAAAAGCAAATGAGCTTGTAATGGAAAAAACATTAAAAGGAAAACATATAAAATTATATGAAGAAGATGAAGAAATACTTGAAGATGCTCTTATAGAAAACAGGCAGGCAATAGAGATGAGCAAAATATACAGCGACATATTAAGCGGAACAATGGATGCGTATGCATCAATAATTTCAAACAACTTAAATGTTGTGATGAAATTTCTAGCATCAGTTACAATACTTATTTCGCTGCCGACATTGGTTGCAAGTTTATGGGGAATGAATGTAGGAGTGCCTTTCGGGGGACAATTATATGGATTTTTTGTCGTTATGGGAATATCAATTACAGTATCGGTGATGGCATTCCTATGGCTTAAAAGAAAGGATATGATTTAATTTTTATTAAATTAGCGATCTGCGTTGTCAAACTTCACAAAAATTCTTTTCAACATATCTGTATATGGTTTCAAGAATTTTTGCTTGTTTTCCTAGCATCTCATCTAATTTAATAAAAATTTATATATGAAAGGGAGAAACACTAAAATGATAGACTCAATTGGAGTAACAGTAAGATTTGGCAAAAGAGTGCTGTTTGAAGATGTAAATCTTAAGTTTACAAGAGGAAATTGCTATGGACTTATTGGGGCAAATGGAAGCGGAAAATCTACATTTTTAAAAGTGCTGTCTCGGAGAACTAGAGCCAAGCAAGGGAGAAATTGCAATAGAAAAAGGTGCTAGAATTTCTACATTAAAGCAGAATCACTTTGAGTATGAAGAATATACCATTATGGACACTGTAATAATGGGAAGCAGCGAGCTTTATAAAATTATGAAAGAAAAAGAAGCAATATATGCCAAAGAAGATTTTTCTGAAGCAGACGGGTTAAAGGCTGCAAAGTTAGAAGAAAGATTTGCCGAATTAGACGGATGGAACAGTGAAGCAAATGCAGCAATGTTGCTGAGCAGCTTGGGGATACCGGCAGGATATCACTATAAACTAATGAAAGAAATTGAAGCAAAAGATAAAGTTAAGGTTCTTTTAGCACAAAGTTTATTTGGAAATCCAGACATACTTTTACTGGATGAACCTACAAATGACCTGGATATAAAAAGCATAAACTGGCTGCAGGATTTTTTGATTGACTTTGAAAATACAGTTATAGTGGTTTCACATGATAGATATTTTTTAAATAAAGTGTGTACATATATTGCAGATGTTGACTTTGGGAAAATTAAAGTATATCCGGGCAATTATGACTTTTGGTATGAATCAAGCCAGCTTGCACTAAAACAGGCAAGAGAAGCTAATAAAAAGAAAGAAGAAAAAATAAAAGAACTGCAGGATTTCATTGCAAGGTTTAGTGCGAATGCATCCAAATCTAAGCAGGCAACATCAAGGAAAAAATCTCTGGAAAAGATTGAGTTAGAGGAAATTAGAGCATCCAACAGGAAATATCCATACATAGATTTTAAGCCTGATAGAGAGCCCGGCAAAGAGGTATTGACAGTGAAAAATATCTCAAAAACTATAAATGGAGAAAAAGTTTTAAACAATATTTCCTTTTCCATAAAACCTGAAAATAAAATTGCAATTCTATCAGATAATGAAATTGCAGCAACTGCTCTTTTTCAAATAATTGCAGGGGAAATGGAGCCGGATTCCGGTGAAATAATATGGGGACAGACTATAACTAAAGACTATTTCCCAAAAGATAACAGCTATTTATTTGAAAATGATATGATTTTGGTAGATTGGCTAAGGCAATATTCAAAAGACCCGGACGAAACCTATGTAAGAGGCTTTCTTGGAAGAATGCTGTTTTCCGGTGATGAAGCTTTAAAGAATGTAAAAGTATTATCAGGAGGAGAAAAAGTAAGATGTGTATTGTCTAAGCTGATGCTCTCAGGCAGCAATTTTCTAATATTTGACGAGCCGACAAATCATCTGGATATGGAAAGCATAACAGCCTTAAATGAAGGGATGAGCAGATTTAAAGGAGACATGATATTTACTTCACATGACCACCAGTTAATGCAGACAGTTGCAAATAGAATTATAGATATAAAGGAAGATAAAGTAATAGACAGAGACTGCACATATAATGAGTATCTTGAGTTAGAATAAAAAATCCCCCTTTATTCAGTTTTATATTTTTTCTGTATAGCTATTATTTCATCATAATTATTATCGATAATATCCATAAATACATCTGTAAGTTTAGGGTCGAATTGAGTTCCTTTGCATCTGGAAATTTCTTCTTTAACAAAGTCTAAAGTAAGAGGATCTCTGTAACTCCTTCTGGATGTCATGGCATCAAAGGCATCTGCAATTGCTGCAATTCTTGCTAAATAAGGGATGTCTTCTCCTTTAAACTTGCCTGGGTATCCATTTCCGTCATATCTTTCATGATGATGCTTTACAATAGGAATCATATCTTTAAATATAGTCGCACCAGACAAAATATGTTCTCCAATGTCTGGGTGATGTTTTATTTCAGAGTATTCGTTGTCATCGAGTTTGGATGTTTTAAGTAATATCTGGTCAGGAACACCTATTTTACCAATATCATGAAAAAGTCCGCCGTATTTTAAGTATTCTCAAGTCTTCTTCAGATAATCCTGCTTTTTTACCAATCAAAACAGAGAATGCAGAAACTCTATCAGAATGGCCTCTAGTGTATGTATCTTTAGCTTCAACAGTATATCTTAAAGTTTCGATGCTTTCCATATATGCCTGTTCAAGCTTGTCATATGTATCTTTTAATTTGTCATTAATATCCTTTATCATTTCCATTTGTGAAATAGCTTTTATACCAGATTCTATCAATAATAGCAGCTGGTCAAATTTATCGCTTTTTTCACAATAACCTTGTATGTCCAATCTTTTAATTGTTTCAAGAGGGGGAGCTAAATCTTTGTGACCGGTAAGTAATAGTATATACAACTCTGTATCAAACTGACGTATTTTTTCAACTACCTGGTCGCCATGAAATGGGGTCATAATAAAATCTAGAAGCATTAAATCAAAGTGTTCAATTTTAATTCTTTCTATAGCTTCTACCGGATTTGAGATTCCAACAAAAATATATCCCGCTTTAGTTAAGTAGACACCAAGAGAATCCAAGATTCCAGATTCATCATCTACGCCTATAATTTTGTATTTGGCAGATGAGTCGGAATTAGCTCCTTTTCTCATATAATGTACCTCCAACTTCACGTATAAAACGATTATATATTCAAAAATATAAAAAAGCAAGTAAAAAAGACAAAAAAAGAAATAAATTTATTTGCGAAAACTATTGACAAATAAATGTATTAAAGATAAAATGTTAGCGCAGACTAACAAAGAAAGGCAGTAATATGAAATTAACCAATTCATTAGCAGAGTATTTAAAAGTAATTTACATTATATCAAGCACTCGGGAATAAAGTGAGAGTGACAGAAATTGCTAAAAGACTTGGGTATTCAAAGCCGAGTGTTAATAGAGCTCTAAACAATTTGAAATCAGAAGGTTTAATAAAATATGAAGTTTATGGAGATATTATATTAACAAAAGCAGGCAAAATGATTGCTGAATCTATAATGAAAAGGCATGACATAATAAAACTTTTTTTAAGCTATGTTCTGGAAATTGACGAAACTATTGCGGAGACAGAAGCGGCTGCTATGAAAAATTCAATTTCAGAAGAGAGTATAAGTAAATTAGAGCAATATATTAATAAGATTTTAGATTTGGGCGATTTGGAATGCTGCTATGATGAGAAGAGCGAAAAGTGCAGAAATTGTGTTAGAATTACCGCCAAAAAGAGATTAGTAGAATAGTGTAAAAATATAAATTAGGAAGGAATGAAAATGATATGAATACAATATATTTGGACAATGCTGCGACAACACAGTTAGACGAGGAAGTATTAAACGAAATGATGCCATATTTAAAAAATGAATATGGGAATGCATCTTCTATATACAGTATAGGCAGAAGTGCTAAAAAAGCCATGGAAAATGCCAGAGAAAAAGTTGCAAAAGCTTTAAATGCAGACCCGGCAGAAATATATTTTACAGGTTCAGGTTCAGAAGCGGATAATACAGCAATTAGAGGTGTGGCACATGCAAATAGAAACAAAGGGAATCATATTATTACTTCTAAAATAGAACATCCGGCAGTGCTGGACACCTGCAAGGACCTGGCAAAGGACGGATTTGATGTAACGTATATAGGTGCATACGAAAATGGAATAATAGATTTAGAAGAACTGGAAAGTGCTATAAAAGACACTACTATATTAATTACAATTATGTTTGCAAACAATGAAATTGGAACTATTCAGCCTGTAAAAGAAATAGCCCAGATAGCCAAAAAGCATAATGTAATATTTCATACAGATGCAGTGCAGGCAGTGGGAAGTATAAGAATTGATGTAAAAGACTTGGGAGTAGACCTGCTGTCTTTATCTGCACATAAGTTTTACGGACCGAAAGGTGTGGGAGCTTTATATGTTAGAAAAGGTGTAAAATTTGATAAATTTATAACCGGGGGACATCAGGAAAGAGGTAAAAGAGCAGGAACAGAAAATGTTGCAGGAATAGTCGGACTGGGAAAGGCTATAGAACTTGCATATGAAAATCTGGAAGAGAATAATAGGCATATTAAAGAGCTTAGAGATTACTACATTGCAGAAGTGAAAAAAAAGATTCCATATATAAAAATTAATGGAGACCTAGAGCAGAGGCTACCTGGGAATACCAATATATCATTTAGATATATTGAAGGTGAAGGAATGCTTCTAAATCTGGACTTAAAGGGAATATGTGCATCAAGCGGAAGCGCCTGTACATCAGGCTCTTTAGACCCGTCACATGTTCTGCTGGCAATAGGGCTGCCTCATGAAATAGCACATGGTTCGCTCAGAATTACAATAGGAAGACACAATACAAAAGAAGAGATAGACTATGTGATAGAGAATCTGGCAGAAATAGTTCAGAAATTAAGAGACATGTCACCTTTATATAATGTAGGAATGTAAAAATGTAGGAATGTAGGAATGAAAGTAAGAATTTTCGCTTTACTCAAATTCTAAATTTTAAAATAAAGAAATTTGACGCAGGAAAATTTCATCAACCATTCTTACATTAAAAAATTTAATTAAAGGGGAAATAATAAAAAAAATATAATAGAATAGAGAAGGGAGTAGAGGTTATGTATAGCGACAAGGTTATAGACCATTATACGAATCCAAGGAATGTGGGGGAAATAGAAAATGCAGATGGAATTGGAGAGGTTGGGAATCCTGTTTGTGGAGACATTATGAGGATGTATTTAAAAATAAAGGATGGGATTATTGAAGATATAAAATTTAAAACATTTGGATGCGGGGCTGCAATTGCAACAAGCAGTGTGTCTACAGAGATGCTGAAAGGCAAAACCATAGAGCAGGCACTGAAACTTACAAATAAAGAAGTAGTAGATGCATTAGATGGGCTTCCTCCAGTAAAGCTGCATTGTTCAGTATTGGCAGAAGAGGCTGTAAGGTCAGCAATTGCAGACTATTATAGAAAGCAGGGAGATAAAACTGAAGAAGAAATTATAAAAATTTGCGGCATAAAAGAAGGTGTTTCTTGCGCACATGAAGGTGAAGTAAACGAAGCAGATTAAACAAGGCATAGAATAAGTTCAAATATGGTATTGAACTATTCGATTTGTTTTGATAAAATAAATAACAATAGAGTAGGAAATAAATAGTTAAGAACTGCTATACAGGAAGTTGATAGCAGGAGAAGAATAATATTCGCTGATTTATTTTCGCATTCCGCTATTAAATATAAAGAAGATTGGCAGCTCTTTTCTTTAATTAATGGTGGGAAATTAAAGAGGGGAGTATTTTTTATGGTCAAATTTTACATACCGAAATTAAGAAAAATAATACTAGCTGGACTGTTAATTGCTGTGTACATATTGTTAGACAGAGTTTTCACAATAAGCACACCAATACAAAAAATTAACCTAAGTCTGATTGCAGTAATGCTTACAGCAATAATACTGGGTTGGAAATATGCTGTTGTTGTTGGCGCTCTAGGAGATTTAATAGGGGCAATAACAATGCCGTTTGGTCCGTATTTTCCCGGATTTACACTGAGTGCGGCATTAATAGGATTTATATATGGAGTTTGGATATATAGAAATCCAAATAAAGAGATAAAAGAATGGAAATTTATTTTAAATATAATAGTAAGCAATGTTCTGGCGCTTGCATTAATTTCTGTGCTGCTGAATGGATTATGGCTGTATATTTTAATGAATAAAGCATATACGGCAATATTAGCTATAAGAATAACTGAACAGGCAATAATGCTGCCGATTCAGATAGTTTTGATATATGCACTGGAAAGAGGATTAAGGCCATTTGTCAGGAAATATCTTTATGAGGAAGAAGAATGAACATTAATAAATATCTGGAACAATTTGAAAAATTCACAAAAGACCCGACTTTAAAAGCCATGGAATATACTATGGAGAGATCCGGAAGTCCGCATAAAAGTATGAAATATGTTCATGTTGCCGGCACAAATGGGAAGGGCAGTGTGTGCGAAATGCTAAATAATGTGCTGATAGAAGCCGGATACAAAGTAGGCAAATTTGTATCTCCGCATTTAATCAGGTTTAATGACGGAATATGCATAAATAATGTGGAAATCAGTGATGAAGAGATAGAAGAAATAATAGGTCCTATGTCAAAAATAATAGAGCAGTACAATAAGGAAAACGAAATACAGGTAAAGTGGTTTGAGGTTATAAGCTCTGCTGCACTTATTTATTTTGCAAAAAAGGATTGCGATATTGCAGTAATAGAAACAGGAATGGGCGGAACATGGGACTGCACCAATATTATAGACCCGATTGTTTCTGTGATTACAAAAATAGGATATGACCATACGGATATTCTAGGAAGTACAATAGAGGAGATCGCTGGGCACAAAGCAGGAATAATAAAGGAAAATTCACATACTGTGTTTTTTTATCAGGAAGATGCAGTAGAGATAATCAAAAATGCATGTGATGCAAAACATAACCAGCTGCATTTAATAAAAGAAGAAGATATATCAAACTACAGATATGACGGCAGTTTTCAAATATTTAACTACAAAGAATATAAAAATACAAAGATTAATTTAAAAGGAAAAGCGCAGATAAAAAATGCGGCCGAATGCTTGGAATGCGTAAATATACTAAAAAGCAAAGGATATAAAATATCTGATGAGGCTGTGAGAAAAGGACTAAGCACGGTTATTCATAAAGCTAGGTTAGAATTTTTAAGTGAAAATCCTTTGATTATTTTTGATGGTGCCCACAACGAAAGTGCAATTATCAATTTAAGAGAAAGTATAGATTTGTATTATAAAGATTATCCGAAAAAAGTGTACATAGTTTCAATTTTGAAAACAAAGGATTACAAAACAGTAATATCAAGACTTTGCGAGAATAACAATGCAATATTTATTTTCACAAATGGAATTGATAAAGAAAAATATGTATCAAATATAGATTTATACAATGCTGCAAAGCAATATATAAATGAGGATAAATTATATATGGAAGAATTAGAAGATGCAGCTCTATTAATTAAAGAAAAATATTCTGACAGTTTGAACCTGATTATAGGGAGTTTTTATATATATAAGAAAGTATGCGAACTATTAATATAAGGAAGTGTAGGAGCCAGGCGGTTAGGAAGAGGAGGTAATATGATTGAATTAAAAAATGTAAATTATAAATATAAAAACGGCACTACCGCCATTAAAAATATTAATTTAGAAATTCATGAAGGTGAAGTTGTAAGCATTATAGGAAAAAACGGCTCGCGGAAAGTCAACTCTTGCAAAGGTAATGGCAGGACTGCTTAAACCCACGGCAGGTGAAGTAATTATTGATAATAAAAACACTTCAAATAAACAAGCTTTTTTGGATATTAGAAAAATGGTGGGAATAGTATTTCAAAATCCGGACAATCAAATTATATTTAATAATGTTTATGATGATTTAATATTTGCACTGAATAATTTAGGGCTGGAAGATAAGGAGCTGAGGATAAAAGAAGGATTAGAAAAAGTGAACATGCAGGAATACATAGAGAAAAATACGTATGAGTTATCATTAGGGCAAAAGCAGAGAATAACTATTGCGGGGGTGCTTAGCATAAATCCGAAGTATATCATATTTGATGAGCCTACAACCATGCTAGATTCAGAGGGAAAAGAAGATGTGTATAATATTGTTTCAGGGCTGAAGGGAAAAGAGTATACCATAATTTATGTGACTAATGTGGTTAATGAAATACTGATGTCAGACAGGATTATCACTATAAACGAAGGTGAAATTACTAATATATTTAATAAAAATGACATATTGGAATATGTAGATGTGCTGAAGGAAAGCGGATTTAAAATACCAGCGATAACCCAGATTCTTGCAAAACTTAAAGAAGCGGGAATAGATATTACACTAGAGAAGTGGACAATGGAAGAACTAATAGAAAAAATTATTGGAGTAATTAATAAATGAAATCAGTATTAAAATTTGTAATATTTTTAACATATACACTTGGTATATTTATAGTGCAGCCGGTTTGGTGGCTGGCAATTTGTGCATGTGTTAATTTAGGGTTAATGATAGTCTTAAAAATAAATCTTAGAAAAGCTGCAGCTGCTTTATTTAAGCTGAGCATATTAATCTTAATTATTGTTATATTTAATATTGTGCTTGACAGCCTGCAGACAGCAGTATTAACAGGAGTTAAGCTTGTGCTGGTATGGAACAGTACATATATTTTTGTGCATATATTCTCATATAGGGAGCTTACAAGAACAATAGAAATTTTGGCCAGCCCAATTAAAATTTTTGGAGGAAATCCCAAAGATGCAGCATTAATGGCATGTATAGGAATAGCATTTCTGCCGATACTGGGAGATGAAATAAAACAAATAAAAGAAGGATTAATTGCAAAAGGGCTTAATGTTCATGGAATAAATTTTGTGAAGAATCTCAAATTAGTTTTGAGACCATTTTTAGTATCTGTTTTGGAAAGGGTAAATGAGATAGAAATGTCCATAAAAAGTAAGGGTTATCAGGAATAATAATTGACTATTCCCCCAAAATATGTTATTATACTGTTTGTCGCTAAGCATGGTCCAGTAGCTCAGTTGGATAGAGCAACGCCCTTCTAAGGCGTGGGTCGGACGTTCGAGTCGTCTCTGGATCACCAAATATGCACTTCGTGCAGTTTACAATGAACAATGAACAGAGAACAATGATAAGTATTTTAAGAAGATGCAAATTTAGTGTGCATATTTGCACTGTTCAATGTTCATTTTTCATCGTTCATTATTCACTAAATTTTAGGAGGTTTTATGATGGTTATTGGAATACCTAAGGAGATTAAAAACAATGAAAATAGAGTGGCGATAACAACTGCCGGGGTGTACGAACTTTGTAATCTGGGACACAAAGTTGTTGTTGAGAATAATGCGGGACTTGGAAGCTCTATTACAAATGAGGATTATATATCTGCAGGTGCGGAAATATCAGATAAAAAAAGCCTTTTTGATAAAGCGGATTTAATACTTAAAGTGAAAGAACCAATAGAAGAAGAATATTCTTATTTTAAAGAAGGACAAAAACTTTTCACATATTTACATCTTGCAGCAGATAAGAAGCAGCTGGATTTTTTGCTAGAAAAAAAGATAACAGGTATTGCATATGAGACAATACAATCAGAAGACGGCTCTCTGCCGCTTCTTGCACCAATGAGTGAAGTTGCAGGAAGAATGTCTATTCAAATTGGTGCAGCATTACTTCAAAAAAATAATAATGGATTGGGAATTCTTTTAGGTGGAGTCCCTGGGGTTGCTCCAGCAGAAGTAGTTGTTATAGGTGGAGGAATGGTAGGCATTAATGCAGTGAAAATAGCAATTGGCATGGGTGCCAGAGTGACAGTTATAGATGTTTCTAAAAAGCGATTAATTTATATAGATGATATTTTTAATGGAAGTGTTACTACATTAATCAGTAATTCTTTTAATATAGCAGAATCTGTAAAAAAAGCAGATTTATTAATTGGAGCGGTTCTTATTCCGGGAGCAAAGGCTCCAGAGCTGGTATCTGAAGAGATGGTAAAAACGATGAAAAAAGGCTCTGTAATTGTAGATGTTGCAATTGACCAGGGAGGATGTATTGAAACTATAGATAGAATTACAACACATGAAAATCCTTATTATGAAAAATATGGAGTTACTCACTATTCTGTTGCAAATATGCCGGGAGCTGTTCCTAGGACTTCAACATATGCACTGACCAGTGTCACTTTGCCTTATGTTAAAAAAGTAGTATCTGGAGAACTTAAAGATATTATCTTAAATAATGCAGATATACTTTTAGGATTAAACACATATAATGGAAAATGCACAAATGCAAGTGTTGCAGCCAGTTTGAATGTTCCGTATGTGTCGCCTAGAGAGGCATTAGCCTAACATATATTTGGATGTGCACCTGTAGCTTAGCTGGATAAAGCGCGAGGCTACGAAACAAACCCCTGATTTCCTGTAAGTATTGGTATAAGAGGATTCCATATTGGAATTTTAGTGGGTTCCCCTGAAATTCCCCCTATTCCATTTTTTACATTGCAAAACTTATCATTTTATTCTATAATCAATTATAGTTGCGGCTATAGTTTAATTGGATAGAATACCTGGCTACGAACTAGGAGACTTCTGGGTTCAAATCCCAGTAGCCGCGCCATTAAGCACTTTTAAGTGCTTTTTTAAATGATAAAGTTCTTTTTTTGACCTTAGTATATCTTGTAAAAGTCTGCGTTTTCATTAGACCCTCATTTGCTTTATGAAACTCATTTTGTTTCCTGTCCTCAGATATGTATATATAATAAAAATCAGTTGTTTCAAAATCTGAGTGCCCCATAATTTCACGCAATACTTCTTTATCCATACCCCTTTCAGAATAAAATGTAGCAAAAGAATGTCTAAGTCCATACACAGTCATATGCTCAAGTTCATATTTTTTAATGAAAGATGATAATTTATTTGATAACCTTTCTGGCAAATAGGGTGTTCTTTTTGTGTTTAAGAATACATACTCTTGGCTCGAGATGAATTTTTTACCTTGTGCCTTCCTTTCGTTCTGAAAGGAATTAGAATTATCGATGGTAATAATGGAAGATTTCTTTCAGTTCCAGCTAAGAAAAACTTAAAATCAGATACTCCGCGTTACTTTGAGCATTTTCATCCAATTTCATCTGAAGCCAGAAAAATGTTGGTTGATGCAGTCTTTACTGCATATGATGCTGTGTCTGAAGATAAATAAGCATTAAATTCCTTTATATGAATTTTGCTCTTAGATTTTTATGGAGGAACAATAATCATGGTTATGATATGATTTTGTTAGTCGAAAACAAAATTTCGAGGTGCCTTTACTTATAAAAAATATATCAGAAAATTTATAAAGTAAATTGTGAAATTCTAAAAGAATTGTAACAGAAGACATTGCAAATGCAAGAAAATAAATTTTCTCCCAAGGTATCATTCTAAGCTTTGCTTACAGAGGCAAGCTTATGAAGATTTTTTTGACTGATAAGAAAAAAATAATAAAAGAGCGAAAATGAAAAATTCAACCCAAGATAAAAAACATCGAAAAAAGAACATAAAAGTAGATGAAACCGTTGATAAATCAACA
>Ga0209629_10000783_pt1 | contig 18431 bp, 17 predicted proteins | sample TergutCu122P5_FD_187286 | JGI IMG/M metagenome (GOLD analysis project Ga0209629, IMG submission 187286) | Cubitermes ugandensis P5 segment gut microbial communities from Kakamega Forest, Kenya - Cu122 P5 (SPAdes) (version 2) | ecosystem: Host-associated > Arthropoda: Insects > Digestive system...
CTTGTTGCGATAGATATAGGGATATAGGAAAAGGTAAAGTGGACGTTAATGTTTTCGGTGGGTGTGCGGATGCCCCAGCCAGCATCGTCAATCATGCCTCGTGAACGCATTGATCATACTGCCCACAAAACCATTAAACCATTTGATGAAGCCCATTGTAAATGCCAGCGACACGGTGAGGAGAACGCCCAGGACTTTTAACACTGACTTTGCAAGTTTTATCCATTCATTTTTGCTCATAATAATATAAAAATAGTTGGAACCGGCGGTATTTTCCGCGCTACCGGCGAGGTGCCTGCGACTGGCTTGCCATCGTTTTAATAACCTTGTCCGAGGCGGTCTTCAGATTCCCCAGTTTTTCATTTTTGAACGCCAGCTTTTCCAAATCACCATAAGTTGTGCCAATCTTGAAAAAATTACCCGCGTCCTTCCACTCGGAAAATACGATGCCAATGGAGCAAACATCTTGTTGATATTGAAATTGCTTTCCCTTTGCGCCGGGTATTGATATGTTGCGGCCGGCATCATCATGGTTATATAATGCTTGATATCCATCATGCCTCCAAACAAGCGCCGGGGCAAAAATCGCGGACGCGGACGCTTTGGTGGCCCGCTTTGTGCTGGCAACCAAGGCGGCGGGTGTGTCGTCAGTCGCTGGAATTTCCTGCGGACGTGAAAAATTGTCAAAAATGATCGTTTTTCCATCCCAACCGCGAATATCCTGAGTCATGGATGCGATAAAAATGCAATTGCGCGCCATGGGGAGTTGTATTGTCCGGCTGTGCGAAAACTCCAATAACACTATGCTTGGATTGGCAGGATCAAATGCGGGTTTGTCCGCAAGCGTCAACTTATGTGAATACTGCGAGTAGTATGCGCTGGCCCCCGCCTCCAGCTTGCACCCGACAGATGCCTCAAGCAAGGAGGACTTTGGCAGGGGAATACCGGGCACAGGCTCGTTGAACAATAATATGCGACGAATTACCACGGCATGCACATCCACCCAGAAGCAGGATTGTCCCAACTGGTCCAAATAGTCGATGACCACGGCGAGCGTCGAATCAATGTTGCCGCCCAGTCTTGCCTCCTTGATATCGCCGCAATCACGCAACTGCTGCAAATCCGCCCTCAATTCATCCACCGCCTTCCACGATACGGCCAGCCCGGCGCTCCCGAGTCGTTTTTTGAGCGCATCAGCGATTTTACTGTGATAAAAAGCCGCTACATTGTCACGCAGCTTCCCCAACTTTGCATCGTATGCCTTCGAGAAAGATTTCATTCCCTTGGGATCAGCAAGCGGCTTGGGAAAACTGCCAAGCACCTTCAACCTTTGCACCCCTTGGTCGCCGGCTTGTGAAATCGAGACATCGAATTGTGTTATGCTCTCTACTACGCCCTGCACGTCTTGCTCACTCATGGCAAGGCGCCTGCCTGTGGTCTCCACCCATGTGTCGTGCAGACCATTTTGTGAGGCGACAACTTGGGGCGCTGGCGCGAGTCCTGGCGCTCGATAATTCGGAGGGACAACTTGGGGTGTGGGTTCGAGAGGCGCCGATCTATAAGTTACTTGAGGCGTGGGTGTGGGGGTAGGTATGGGCATGGGGACGGCAACATCTTGTTCGTCTTGTTCGTAGTCCATCCGTGGTATGGGCATGATGGTCACTGGTTGCCCCTGCCAAGCGGCAGAGTTATTCGTCGCGCCGAGTTCAGCCAGCCTTTGCTGGATATCCAGCCTCAATTTCTCCAAGCGGGCGGAAATTTGATATGAATCCCCACCACTTATGTCCATATCGGGGTTTAAGGTGCGATAATTTGCAAGATCGGGAATATCGCGAAACAAGGCGACAAGGTTTTCACGGATTTGCTCCGCGCTGTTACCTGGACTTGGACGAAAGGGTTGCATCTCTCTATAGCGAATCTCCAGGATGGCTGTGAGTTGAGCGAGTTTATAAATTAAAATTTGATCTCTGAACGCCTTGGCTGCCGAAGCGCCCATGGCTCTATCGATTAACCCTGCCTTCTGCAGTTTTTCATCAATATTCAGGACAAGTTTGTCCAAATCTTTATAATTATTGGGGGTCACAGCTCCTGCCTGCATGTTGATCCAGTCCCTCGTTTGAATATCCAAATTTCCGAGGGCATTTTGGGTCTCCTGTCGTTTGTTTGCGATTTTTGTCTCCAAGGCGCGCTTGAGGGAGTCGTCCACATTGGGTATGTTGGCGGCAATCGAGTTGAGACTCTCGTTGGCCTCCATGAAAGCGTGGGTGTCGGTGAACGCCTGTGTCTGGATTGAGTTCAACGAGGCATTGAGGTTGGAGACAAAGGCCCCCGTCAGTTCATTGATTTTTTTATATTGGGCGTTTCTGACCTCAATCGCATCCGCGTCGTTTCCATGCGCAAAACCGGCCTTTTCGACCTCCTCGTTAATGCGATCAATCATCCAGGCGAGCGCGTTTTTATCCGTGATGTCACCAGAACCGGGAGAGAAAAGACTCTGGTTGGAAATATACTCCAGAGCCTTTCGCTTCGGCGTGGATTCCAGCGGGGGCGGTTGAGGCGGAGGAGGCGGTTGATTTTTACCTGCCGCCTGTTTTTGCTGATTACTGTATGTTGTTTCGATTTCACTTTGTTTCCTGTAAAGCATGGCGTCCAATGAGCGTTCCGCGGAATCGGCCCGGCCCGGTTTGTTGGCGGCGATAACCGCGAGAGTGTTCATTGCCATGTTATACTCACTGTCGCTCTTGATTTCCCTTGTTTGCAAAGATTCCAGGCAAGCGGTCAGTTTGGAGACAAAAGTGTCCGTCAATTCGCTGGCTTTGCTGTCCGCGACTCCCTGGACTTCGCGCGAATCGGTGTCCGATCCGGCATACCCGGCCTCCCGCACTTTCCCCTGAATACCCGCTATTATCCCGTCCAGAACGCTTTTTTGCGGAACGCCGGAAAAAGGCGGCAAACTCTGATTGGAAATATAATCCAGCACACCTTGCCTCGGCAATGGTTTTTCACCAATGGCACCGCCAGTTTCTGTGCCGGTCGTGGCCCCGGCCGTGCTTGAGAAAGTCCACATCTCCCCCGATTCCAAGTCCTGCATCCGCAACTCGTTGTCGCTTGATGAAGTAATCTGAAAGTTGCGATGGTTTTCCTGCTGGGTGCGCGGAGAGCGCGCGGTATAATCCAATGATAACACATTGCCAACAATGCGCCACTTTCCCTTCCAGCCTTCCGACTCGGACACAAAATATCCGCTCTGAAATATCATGGAAAAAGTGCCGTCTTTGTCAAAACTAGCGAAGACCAGCCCGTGCTGGGCGCCCTTGGAGTAATGAGTATATGGCCATGATCTGACTATATGTTTAATCCAAGCGGGTTCAACCTTGTTTCCGCCCGCCGTCCCCGTTGAGCATCGTGATATGCCGAATATCGCGGCCAAGCCCAGAGACCCCAGTAAGACAATCCCCAAGGCGATGCGCGTTTTTTTATTTAAATCCCGCCATGTGCGCTTTATGCGGTCCCACTGCTTGCGCCAAAAACCCTCCGGTTTTGACGGTGGTGGTGGTGTGCGGGTTCCGGTTGTTTGTGATCTGGAAGACCACTGTGGCGTAGGAGGAGTCACATTCGGGATCCATACTGTCCCGGAACCATGCACGGAAACTTTCCCGTAACGTTGCACGAAAACGTTGCTCTTGGGAGTATTTGTCCCGCCTGTCTGTTGCGACGGGTTGCTAATTACTGGAATCGTCGGGGGGGGCGGCGGCTTTTGCGATGGTTGAGGCGATTGGGTGGGCGAAACCTGCTTCGCGCCCCCCGCGCCCCATGCGTATTGATTGGAAAGGTGTGTGTATGTGCCGACAGCCACTCTGTTATTTGTTGGGGGAGGTATCGACGACGGAATGGGTTTAGCTGGCTTCAACGCGACAAGCGTTCGCATTTCCTCAATCGTCGCGTTATCCCCAGCATTTGATGCTATGTCAACAATTACCTCCAATGCCCTCAGTTTTTTCCCATCCGTCTCCTCGCAATAGATTGCCAGACAAAGTGCGAGTTTTTTAAGTATTCCCCCCCATTGTATCAACTTTCTGAATTGTTCTGATTCTGTTAAAGGATTCACAAAGTCGCCCGGCAGAAATATGGAAGCTGCCCCATTCACCTTGAATCGTTGCGGAGCTTTTTCAAAAGCCAATAACGAAGTATAAATTACCAATTCTGAAAAATAATCAATCCATGGGTTTAATTTTAGTCCACCCCTGTGCCAATTCTCGCGATGTTTGCTTTGATATCCATCAGTGCCATGACTTATGTATTCGTAATTGTCAGTTTTCTTCGATTTATCACCCTTGAAGTATAAATCGTCGTAATCTATTAAACGCAGATTTCCAGAATCATCGACCAAAATATTATCATGTGAAAAATCCCCGTGTGAAATTTCATTTTGGTGCAACATCTTCACCATCTCTAGGAAATTCCGGCTCACTTTCTGAATTTCCCTTGTCTGTCCCCCGGCTTGTAATTCTGTCAAATAGTCAGCCAACCCTTTTCCCACTCCCCATTCCATTAGAAGGCATGGATGCCCCTCTATGGCATTGGGAATAAAGTGTGTCTCGCAAAAGAGTCGGGCCATTCTTTGATCATGTGACCTCGCGGTGGTGAGATGTTTTATGACCGATTGGCAATGAGTTACGAAAGCATTATCATAGGATGGCAACCTACCCTTTCCGTTATGCCAAAAACGCAATGCGTAGGTTTTCCGATTCGCTTGATTCTGAATTTTAAAAATGTATGCGAAACCACCCGGGTATCCTGAAACTCTCCCTCGACGCATATCTATGAATGTCGCATCGCGTAAAAGTGTATTTGCCGCAGTCCGACGACCGGCATTGTTCCTCCAGATATCAACAAAATTCAATATATCGCTGGGACCGTCAAATGGTTTTGCTGTTTTAATAATCATAGTTTTCCACGCTTGCGTCCAGATAGTAAAGTTTCGCATATGCTTCGCTTAATGAAGCTGCTTTTTCGAAAATGGTTAATGAATCGCTGGAAAGTAGGTTGTTTTAATTCAGGTTCCGACTTCAGGCCGGCATCAGATGAACCTAAAATATTATCTTCTTTATCCATTTTTAATACAGGGATTTTCCTTGTTTCGTCACATTGCCGGGATACTTTTATTATAACAAGAGCCACGTCGTCATCCTCCAATCCGCGGGTTCTGATCTCATTTACAAAATCCTGGAATTTATCCTTGCTGGAAAGAGACAATAGTCTTGGGAAGACGTTGTTAAAAAAGGTGACGGTATCATTCTCATATGCCTTGAGTATCCATTTAGTTAACGCATCCGTCGCCAGCATGCAATATAGCTTTTCAACCGCAGGAAACGGATAGTCGCGAAAGATTGGTGAATCCCTTGTGTCGCGGCTCGAAAATCCTTCTGTATAACCGTCAATTAATTTATGCCTTATATCGATTGGAAGATAATCAAGCGAATTGTTTCCATTAATAATAAACAGACAGCTATTGCCTACCGCTGTCACCTTCATGATATTTTGTATGATCTGCAATCCGATAAACGTGGCCTTTGCCGGCCATCCATTTTGGTATTTTGACATGAAACTTTTGATCCACCTACGCCTCTGGATATCAGGATGTGGCATTAATTTGGCATACAATTCGCAATATTTTTCCATTGAGCGCCGCCATTTGGTCTGCAACAGTTGCAACCACTCTTGCCAATTACCCGCGTTGATATCGGGATTCTCGCAAAAATGCCTGACTAGGTAAGTCGCCCAAACATCTGCCCTGAGAGTTCCTTGACCAAGGCCATCTGATATTGCACAACAAAGTTTGTCCTCGTTAATAAAAAAGGCGTCTTCACACGGAGATCCCGTGTTTGGGCAACTCGAATTTTCGGCCTTTCTTGTTCGATTGGATACAATGCATGTAAACGTGTGTTTCATAAGTTGACGAGATTGGCCGCTGTTACTTTCGGGATAAAACAATACAAAGGAAAAGTTAATAAGCAATAATTTGATATCCCAGTGTTTTATAAATTTCAGAAAATTATTTTTGTATATTGGTGATTATTATATTTGAAAAAATGATAATCCGCGATAATCTTGAATGATTTTAGTATGGATTTATTTGTTTGATATCCAGTTGGAGCACGATACTTCTCGTTGGATTTAACAAGAAGTATCATGTTCACAAGATTGTATCCGTTGGTTTATCAACCCTTGGAAGCAAAATTTATCAATTTGTAAAGAATATCCGGTTTGGCATTGCATGCTTCTGCGCGTGCATCTGGCATAACGGTTCCAATACTTAGTTTTTGAGCATCCTGCCGCATCTTTTCGGGCAACATGCTAGATATATCAAAAAGAAATTTGAAAAATTCATCAGTAAGGCTTTCTCTGTCATGTGGAAAAACTATCTCCGGACCAACGCGGTCAATGTGGATATTAAAAAGTAATGCGCTGCAATCTCCTGTTCCGCATTCCTTCAATCTTTGGTGAACATCCATATTTAATATCTCTTGTCGGCATTCGTCGAAAGGCTTCCCATCCAGCAGGGGCTTGCCATCTGTAACATTGATTATTATTGGAGGATAGCAGCTTGAATGCCCGTCATCCACATAAGATTTCGCCTTTTCCAAGGCCAATTCCAAGCCTGCGGCCATATTTGTCCAGCCATTGGCGTTAACAGTGGCAAATTCGGGCGCGGTTATAGTTTTTGTCTGCCCGTCGGCACCAATGTATGAAAACGTATGCTCTGGCCGATTTTTGTCACTGTCAAGCTCATCAATCCAACCTTCAAGCCTGACGTTTGCGTCATCGCCGTAACCAATAATTACAAGTTTGAATTTGTTGTAGCGGCCGGATGGTTTGCGGATTCCGTCCAAGATTTGCCCCATAACGGCATTAATAGTTTCCGCCGCGAAGACAGCCTTGGTCTTCGCTCCGTCGTATGGGTCGTTCATGGATGATGATTCATCAAGAAGGAATATTATTACTCCCGGATTGGAACTGTTCATTGGTAAGTCATAGTTTGACATGATGTTATGATGTGTTTTGTGGTTGGTTTTTCCCGTAGCGGGATGCTGCGGGGAAAGTGGTGTCATGGGTGGGGCGGGCTGGCGAAGGGGAGGAATGCGGGGGTGGCGTTGGTGTCGCGGTTGTGAAAAATGATCTTGCCGGCATAATACTTGCCCAAGGCGTGTCTTTCGGGGAAGAGAATACCCCAGCCGTCGTTGCCCAGGCCAAAACCCATGCGCTTGCGGAAGTGATCGAGGTAGTTGACGCGGCCTTCCCGGAGATACTGGCTCGTGGTCACGAGATGTTTGACAAGGAGTATCACGTCGAATGGGCGATTGCCCGGCTGCGCCAGCGCAGCAAGGAAATATGAGATGGCGGTTTCCTGCTTTGCGCGGGGATCGGGGGCGCCAGAGACCGGGGACTGACCGCTGGGATGGAGATGGAACGCCGTGTCATAATTGTCGACAATGACCAGCCGCCGCCGTGCGGGCATGGAGGCAAATGTTTTCAAGCGCGCCAGCAGATCGGGTTCCGTGAGGTTTTTGTCGTAATAGAAAACATTGTTTCCCATTGGAAAGGGAGCGCGCCCGGACTCTGGGTCGTAATAGAACGTTTTTGTGTCCGGGATGGCGTTAAGGCTCTTTATTATGGCCCAGCGAAGGCCGGCGCGGATTGCGGAGCCTTTCAGCCCGGTGTTGTTTGCCCCGCCGGGCCCGTCGTCATTGGGTTCGGACAACTCGGCATCGTCACCGGCTATCAAAAGGTTGCCAGACGGCCTGGAATCGAAGGAAACGTGAAAATAGTCCGAGGTGAAATTACTGTGAACACCGAGACATAAGGAGACTTCCTTGGTGGCAGGGGAATTTTTTTCACGCTGAATGGAGGCAAATTGGGCAGGCTCCGGGAAGGGCGGCTGAATCCGGCCGTGGAAAAACCGCCCGTCGCGCTTGAAGATTTTTTCCGGGTATTTTTGGGCGACCATTGTCCTGAATGTTCTCGCATCGTCGCTGTCGGGGACAAAATCAGGAAAGCTCAATGTGATTTTTCTGCCGCTTGTCTCAACTATGCAATGGTGTTCCTCCAATGTGTGCGCGGAGCGGTCAGAGGGGTTGGAGAGAATTTGCTGGCCTTCATTGAGCTGCATGGCCAGGCGCACGTCGAGGTGATTTGCAATGGTCTCAATTCTTGGAATATCGGAAATAGTCTGTGTGGTGAGCAAGAAGTGAATTCCAGAGGAGCGAGAATTTGCCAGCAAGTATGAGAGTGTTGCGCGGACATTGCCTGCGTAGTCATCGGATCTTTTTAACAGTATCTGGACTTCGTCAATGATGACCAGAACACGTGGCAGGGTGCGCCCCGTCATTCTGTATGCCGTAAATTCATTTTTAATGCCTGGAACAGTTTTGAAAAGATCATTTCGCCTATTCATCTCGGCCACGAAATAATTGAGTGTTGAGAGGGCATACTCCGGGTCGTTGGAAAGCGAGACGCTTTTGACGTGTGGCAGCCAGACGGCGCGGTTGGCTGGAATGTTGGTGTATTGGGCGGCGGCGGAGCCGAATTTGAAATCCAGCAGGTGCAGTTCCAATTCCGCGGGTGAGTATCGCTGGCACAGGGAGTGTATGATGACATGGAGAAGCGTGCTCTTGCCGCACCCCGTCTTGCCCCCAGCCAGCGCGTGGACGGGAGGGGTGTTGCCAACGCGGCAATACACAATGTTTCCATTTTCGTCATTCCATCCCAGCGCGGCCTCGATTTGCCCGGTTGAGTCGCCGGTGGGGGGTTGGAGTTTTAAGAGGGAACCCAAGCGCCTGCCCGCCTTTTCGCCCTTGCGCGCTTCGCTGATTTTTTTCAATGCCTCCACCAACTCCGAGATTTTGCCATCGGCGGGCGTGGCGAGTGAGATGTGTGTTGCCTCCAAAGGGACAAAAGAGGCGCCAGCGGGATCGGGGATTGTTTTGACTGGCACGTTTATGGTCCCCGATGACTCCAGTGTTTTCCATGCTTCAGCGGACACGGTCGTGTGGATGCCGGCGTCCGCGCCATTGAGCAATGACAGCCATTCTCCCGATGGACGATAGTCGGGTTGCAATGAAAACACGATTATCGCGCGCCAGGGCAACGGCGCGTCCGGATGTTGTTTATTGTATGCCCGCCAATCGCGGATGCCGGAGAGAAATTTTGTGGTTTTAATGCGCGCTATATCATCCGTATGCCGCCTGAGCACATCGTCGGTATCCTGTGTGGAGGAGACGATTCGAAGCAGTGTGTCGTTAACACGAATGAGTTCATTGGCCGGTGTGGCCGCGCTGCCGCTTGTGACTTGGTCGATAACCGTGATCTCCAGGCATCCGAGGGGAATGTGGCAGGCGAGGCTGAATATAAGATTTCTCATGTCGCTGGGGTTGGAAAAAACCAAGGGTTGCGCGAAGGGAAAGTCGTGAAAAACCGGATGCTGGACCAGACGATGTCCATGGTGGGAAAATCTGGTTTCGTGCAATACAATGCCTGATGGAAAAACGGGCGCAGTGTTGCTGTTGTGTTTTCGTATCAATGCATCCGTCATCTGGCTGATGCGGGGACAAGAGTCATAGATTTTTCTGGAGTATGAATCCACGGAGTTTCCGACCGCCGTGATTTCAGAGGTGCAATATTCGGGGATGCCGCTTCCTGAAAGAATTGTTTTAATCCTCGCCAGATTTTTTCCGGCGCTTGCCCTCATTTGCCCGATTTGATTGAGGCTCGCAACAATATCGGCTGAGTTTTTTGTGCCGGCGGACAAGCCATTGGCAAATCCTTGCGCCGCGTTAAGCTCGGAGTCGCATTTTTCCCATCGCGCATGGGTTGCAACAGCTTCGTCCAGCAGTTGATTATAATTGACGAGTGACAATGTTGGCCCCGGCGTGCTGGCGCGGATTGAAACACCCAATGTCTTGGACACGCTATCAAAACGGGTTTTCAACGTTATAGTATCGGCCAGTCTAGCCAATTCCGCCGGCAAAGGTCTGACACTGGGAAGCGCAACAGTTGCCGGTGGCTTGGGGGCGAGAGGCGCAGGCGCGGCGTGAGGTTGGGGCTTGGCAGGGAGAACAAGTGGCGGGGCGGATTTTGCGAGCTGCGGCGGCGACGCGGGCGCGCGAAGAGCGGGCGAGGCGGCGGGCTGCGCGGGTGTCACGGTGGAGGCGGATGGTGGACGCCGCCCCGTGGGTGGCGGGCGCAAGTCAAAGGTGATCAATGAATCGGCAATGGATTTCAGTTCCTTAAAACGAGTTTTCTTTTGAAGAGTATCCGTAATGCGGGCAATGTTGGCGATGCTGCTTGCGCAAAGTTTGTCGAATTTGACTGCGCGATCCAGCATGGGGCGCAAGTGAGTTTTGGCGAGGTTTTGCATGACAGCGTCTCCCCGGTAAGTTTGCTCAAACCGGGAAATGACCGAGGCAAATGACGAGATGCCGTTGTGCATGGGAAAAGGGCTGTGCGTTAGCGGGTGTTGGGTTTGTTGATTATCGTGTTATAGGCGGCGTTCATGGCGGCGTCTTTTCTGGCGTTGGCCTGTTCCTGCTCGCTTATGGCCTGCTCGGAGGCGGTTTTCACGGATTCCTTTTCACGGTCGAGCGCGTCCGCCGCCTCCTTGTGCGCTTGTTGTTCCTCCTCTGCCTCGGTTCGCTTTTTTTTGATTTGCTCCAAGACATATCGCAGGTGCGCTTGCTCGTTTTCTATTCTCATGATTTCGTCCCTGACGGACTGGCTGGCGCTCGTTCTGTCGATACTTTGCCATTGTCGCCGGACCTCCTCGATTCTGATTTCACATTTTTTCTGTTCCTTGGTCCAATGCTCAATGGCGGTGCCAAACGCGTTGATAAAAGATGTCTGCCTGCCGCGCTCGCGAGAAATCGCATCCAGCGCCTGATCGCGGCAGCTCCGCAACGTGGCGGCGCTTGAACTCCCCGAGTCAATCGCGGCCTTCAATGTTAGGACTTCCGGTATGCTTAGTTGCGCCATGTTGTTAAAATTTATTGATCAAAGCTCCGTATTCCCTAGCCCAGCGTTCCAAAGCGTCCACTTTATTAATAATATCGTTTTCCATTGATTCCATTGTGCTGCCGAGTTTTTTCGCGGCCTCGTCGGTGACGTCCTTGGCGGCCAGAAACACATTGTCCTGCCAGCTTGCGGCGACGTTGTTGATCGCGGTCTGGAAAGTTGACGCAGCGGCATCAAGGGATGCGCGGCAGGCTTTGCATGTCTCCAAAAAGAGCCTCAGGTCATCAATGTTTAATTGTGTTGGTGCCATGTGAATTAAAGAATGGAATGGAACTGGATCAAAGTCGCGGCTTGTCGCTGGCTATGATTTTTCTGACATTGGCCAGGAGCCTGTCCTGAACGATGTTTATTATTGAGTTGATTTCCCTTTCGGCCTCGCCGACGCGAGCGTCGATTATCCTGAAATCGTCATCCCGCCAAGTGATTGAGACGTCGTTGCAAGCGTGTATAAGTTTATTGCGCGCATCCAGAAGCGCATCCACATAGCGCACGCAAGCCATCTCAAAGTCTCTGAGGGCTGGTATATCGACATTGATGTTTTTATTGGATGACATAAAGATGATTTTGAGGGTCACTTTATCTTGGTTGAGGTTGGGTTGGAGCGCTTGGTGAGATTTTCAGCGTTTTGCAACGAGGACTCCATATCCCTGAGCGCTTGGTCGGCGCTGGCGAGGTGCGGGGCGATACGTTGTTGGAATTCGTGTTTTTCGGCGTCGAGTTGCGCCGCGCGCTGGTTCGATGCCTTGATTTCATTGATGCCCCAAAGGGCAGCGAACACGAGTAATACCTCCACAACAATGGCGCCGAAGAAGGCGCTCCAACTTTTGCTGCTTATACCAACAGAGACAGCAATTATAAACATGATTGCAAGTAACACCACTCCCGCGCATCCAAACACCATTTCTTCCAATGATTGTTTGGGCGCCGTGGGGTTGCAAGAGCGATCGGCAACGCACACTGGTGAGGAGGGATGGGAGGAGGGGTCTTCGTAGTTTGGCATGGGAGTTGGGAGATGGGCGGGTAGCTGGGCGCGACAGGGGCGCGGGTTGCGGGTTGTGGATGGATAGGGTGTGGAGGGTTTGTCGTGGATGGGTTGGTTGTGGATGGGTTAGTCCTGGTTACCAGTGCAAGAGTGTCAGTGTGGCAAAATGTGGATTCAGGGAACGCCAGAGTCACGGATTTATTTTCGATTACAAGTTGAAATTAATTGCCCCTGGCAAATGGGCGCATCTCAAAATTTTCGCACCGACAGGCTGCCCGCTGCTATTCCCCCTCGTCCAATCACACGCCCGTCAAACAACTACGGCGAGCTTGGAAAATATTGAGATGCGCCCGGCAAATTGGTTGAGGCGGGCGGGCATTACGCCAACCGGCCGGCGGGCTGCGCGCAATACGTCCTGATATTTTGCCTCGATGGACAAGGCAGCGTGCGCATTGGAGGGTCGAAGCTGCGGATGAGGCGGGGCCACGGGATCGTTTTGCCGCCCGGAATCGCGCACCAATACGCGGCGGATTCGCGCGACCCGTGGACGATTGTCTGGTTTCATTTCACCGGCGCGAGGGCCGCGGACTGCGCGCAGGCACTCACTGTCTCAAGGGAGCAGCCGCGATTCTGGGTGGAGAACACGGACGCGATAATCGAGGCGTTCGAGGAATGCTACCACCATGTGCTTGGCGGTTACACGGACGCGGACCTGGTCGGGCTTTCGACATCGTTCACGCGATTCACGGGCCTGTGCCGGACGCTGCAACGCTCGCCGAACACGCGCCGCCGGCACGCGCAGAATCGCATCGCGGGCAGCGTGCGTTACCTGCGCGAAAACCTGCACCGCAAGCTCACGCTCGCGCAGATCGCGCGGGAGGCGGGCATGTCGGTGCCGTATTTTTGCGCCCGGTTCAAGCGGCAGTTCAATTGCGGCCCGATAAAATTTTTTGAGCGCATGAAGATGCATCGCGCGTGCGAGTTGCTGGATTACACGGAGCACCGCGTCTCGGAAATAGCCGCCGCGCTCGGATTCGACGACCCGTTTTATTTTTCAAAACGTTTCCGCCGTCATGCCGGCGCAAGCCCGACCGGGCACAGAACCCAAGCGAGGCATTGACATGGCTGGCATTGGTGGCGTGGGTGCGTTCAAGGAGCAGTGTTCCTTCGCTTTGGTGCCCGGAGGGAATCGAACCCGCACGTTAATTTTTTGCCTGCGCAATTCGTCGATTCATAGGAGGAAACACAATTGGAAACATCCCAAAATGACGGTGCATGTTGTCACCTTTGTTGTCACCCAAAACACCCCGCCAGCGGTAAATCCCATCTTGTGGCGACCCATAATAACCGCATGGCTTCGCTACGGCATAAACCAAAAACCAAATTCTGGATCGGTTGCTTCACCGATGCCGATGGCATCCGTGTGCAACGCAGCACGGGAACCACCGACCGCAAGCTGGCCTCCAGAATCGTGAACGAATGGGAAGACGCCGCCTGCCGTCGATTCACGGAAGCGCAGGTGCGTCGCGTGCTTTCCGACATCCATGAGCGCATCCACGGGGCGCGAATCGAATCAACCACGCTGGCCGCTTACATCCAGCAGTGGCTCGCCCATAAATCAGCAGAGGCCAAGGCGGTGACATTTGATGCGTATCGCAGCGCGACTGAAAAATTCGCCGACTTCATGGGAAAGAAGGCCAGCCAGCCCATCGGCGCATTTAGGCGGGCATGAGATTCTTGTCGCGGATGAAATTGGCGAGGGTGATGCGGTGGACTTTCAGGCGGCGGGCAATGCGGGTTTTGGAAAGGCCGCGCTTGAGCAGGCGGAGGATGTCGGGTTCGCGTCCGGTGAGTTTCACGCGGGAACTTTTGCGTCCTTTGGGGCGTCCAAGGATGACGCCTTCGGAGCGGCGGCGGGCGAGGGCTTCTTTTGTGCGTTGAGAGATGAGGTTGCGCTCGATTTCGGCGGAGAGGCCGAAGGCGAAGGCGAGGACTTTGGAACTGATGTCCGTGCCGAGGCGGTAGTTGTCCTTGATTGTCCAGACTTGGACTTCGCGTTTGAGGCATTGGTTGAGGATGTCCATAATCATGAGCAGGCTGCGTCCGAGGCGGGAAAGCTCGGCGCAGATGAGGATGTCGCTTTTCTGGAGCTTGGAGAGCACGGGGCCGAGTTTGCGTTTTTCAGGTTCCTTGGGTGGCTTTCAGGCATTCTAAATCGCCTTTACGAGATATAAAATTTTTTGTAAAAACTTGGAATAAATGTTGACGGAATCGTAATTTCCTCAAGCGTGTTGGCCAGTGGTTAGCGTATTTACCGTTGTCATCCTTACAATCCCTCACAAAAATGAACCATGATCCGTCTCCATCAAAAACAGGCTTGAGCGAAACCGACCAAGAGGTGTTTAAACTCATGTCTGAAGCCAGAAAACAATATAATCTATTCGTGGATAATATTCAAAGTATTCCACCGGATGAATATGTTGTGCCATCAGCTAATGACTACAGCATGGAGTATCCATTAAATTATTGCGCAATAAAGGAATAATATGCCGTCTTGGAATGACTTGGTGACAGATATTAATAAGATTACGGATGTCGCTCAGCGAGGCGTTTGGCTGGATAAGCAGCAAAAGACGTGGATAAGCGCCCTATCAAGTAAGCGAGAGGGTAGAAATGTAATTTTTTATGCTTCGGCATTTCTACAAAAGCCACAAGTTTCCCCTATATTCCTGCAAATTGCAATGGAAGACATAAATGGATTTATGTCTGTGATGAATGGGATGGATTGGAATAAAGGTTTGACATTAATATTGCACACCCCTGGAGGTGTAACAAACGCCACAGAAACGATTGTTGAGTATCTATATCAAAAATTTTCTGATATAGAGGTTGTTATCCCAACGTTTGCAATGTCGGCGGGCACAATGATTTCTCTGGCCTCAAACAGGCTGATTATGGGGCGTCAAAGTCAATTGGGGCCAATTGATCCCCAGTTGGCGGCAAACGGACGCAGTGTTTCAGCAAGGGCTATTGTTGACCAGTTCAACACCGCGAAAAAAGAAATAATGGCCGCCCCAGCATCCGCTGCCGCATGGGCACCGGCGTTGCAGTCGTTAGGCCCCGCTTTATTACAAGAGGCACAATTTGCTCTGGATTATGGCGAAGTCATGGTCTCGCGATGGCTGGAAAAGCGTCATTTTGCCAAATATCCGGATGCCAAAGCCAAAGCCGCCGCAGTAGCGAAGTATTTCAACAGATCAGACGTAAATCTCAAGGATGTTCATAAGAGCCATGGTCGTCGCATAGATCGTGATGAGGCTCGAAGTCAGGGTCTTGATGTGATTGATTTGGAAAGCGATCAACAATTGCAGGATATTGTGTTAACCAATTATCATTTGGCTACGCTTGTTTTTGAAAAGACCACATGCACAAAATTTATCATGGGTAATCATGGCAAAGTGTGGATGAAAAATATCAAACTTTAAGAACCATTTGCTAATCGAGGCCATTCATACTTCTCCTTCCACGATTTTGATTTCGGATGGGGTTAGGTTGTAGAGGGTGTAGATTAGGGCGTCGAGTTTTGTTTCCAATGTGGAAATGTCGGCAGCGGGATTGTCGCGTTTGGCAGCGAGGATGCGGTCAACGATGGAGGTGATGGCTTGTTCTTGCGTGTCGGTTAGTTGTTTAGGCAATGGCAGGTCTGCCAGTTCTTCCGTTTGAACATGCAGCGTGGGGAAGGTGGTTCTATAATAGAACTTCATCAATGTGCTGTTCAAGATACCCGTCAGAGCTTTCAAGGATGGCGCGACATGATCGGGATATGCGTCTTTAGAATTATTATCAAAACATCTTTAACATAATAATTTTCAGCATCAAATGTGCATCCAAAATCTGCTGATGTATCCTTTACTAGTATTTTGGGTTGCTCAAAGCGGGCGGCCTCGCCGGGACGGGCGGTTGCTTTGTTTTTGCGCATCTTTTCCGGGACATACCAAACATATTCGTCTTTGTATTGGATTGCATAGCGTTTGATGTCATCGCCTCTTAATAAACGCCTGTCTTCGGGGTTGAGTTGTCGCTTGTGTAAAAATTTTTTATCATCGGCTGTTTTGAGGCCAAAGCATATTTGAAACTTGTCTCCTATTTTCAAACCTTGCCGCATCTTAATTTTGATGCTTTCGGTTTCGGGTGATATGCTCAAATCAAAGACATTCTGAAATGTATGCTCAAAGGCTATTTGCGGTATTTTCCGTAGAGATTCAAATAACGCTTTTCCTTTTTCGTCATGGTGCTTAACAATTTGTATTTCATGCCCGATGGTAACTGGTGTTTTTTTGGCGACAAAAATAGATGTGAACACACTGGCACTATCAAATATATTATAAGGGAAATCAATCAGCGTATTTATGGTGTAGTTGTCCAAAAGGTGGCGGCGCAATACTTGAAAGCTGTTCAATTGGAGCCAACTGCGGGATACAATATACGAAAAAAGACCTGCGAGTTTTAACAGGCTGCTTGCTTTTTCAATGAAGCAGCAATAAATATCTGCCTTGTGGGTGAATGTCCTGTAATGCTCCCAGAAGTATTCCTTGTCAGCGGATGAAATTTTGTGCGGTCGAATGTAGGGTGGGTTGCCGATAATGGCATCAAAGCCGGTATAGTTTCCTTTGTCGTCAAGAACCTCGGGAAATTCAAAGCGCCATTCGAAGGCACGCTGATAAATTTTACCGTTTTCAAATTCTTCAACGAGTATTTCTTGCTTTTGTTTTGCGACCTCAACTTCCTTCAATTTTTTATCATAGTCAGCTTGTGCTTTTGGATCACGCGGGAGCAGCACGAGTTGTTGCGCTTCATCTCGCAATTCACCAATCAATTGGTTTAGTTTTTTCCTGTGCGGATGTTCATTTGACAGCTCAGCATGAAAGTCTGACTTAATTTCGGATATGATTTTTTCCATCTCACGTTTGTCGGCTTTTGTCTTGGCGTTCCGATAGCGCGAGACAACAAGGCGGTAGGTTTCGATGTTCCATTTACTTTTGCGCAGGGCGTAGCGTAAATCAGCATCCAACGCAAAGCGGCTGATGAGGGAGTTGCCTTCTTTTATGTTGATGTCGATGTTGGGGAGGGTTTCGAGGTCGGTTTTGGTTTTGTAGTAGGCGTTTTTGAGTAGCTCTATCCAGAGGCGGAGGCGGCAGATTTTTACGGAGTTGGGATTTAGATCGACTCCGAAGAGGCAGTTTTCGATGAGGGTTTGTTTTTCGTGGAAGAGGGTTTTTTGGACGCGGTGGCTTTCGGCGTTGGCGGGTTTGTATTCGAAGAGGGCGCCGTCGGAGTCAGTGATGATGAGTTCGTCGTTGGCGACTTCGATGTTGTATTCCTTGAGGCGGCGGCCGTCGGCGTCGCGGAGGATGCGGAGTTCGTGCTTGATGGCGATGAGTTCGTTGAGAGCGGAGACGAGGAAGTGGCCGGAGCCTACGGCGGGGTCGCAGATTTTTAAGGAGTTTATGATGGCGTTGGCTTCGTCGGTGGCGGCGGGGGTGGGGTCGAGTTTGTTGTAGAGTTCGGGGATGGTCTGGCAGTTCCAGTTTTTGGCGGTGTTGAATTTTTGGAGGACGGCGCGGCGGAGGGTTTCGCGGCAGATATACATGGTGATGTAGCCGGGGGTGAAGAAGGAGCCGTCTTTGTAGCCGTTGATTTTTTCAAAGATGAGGCCGAGGACGGCGGCGTTGATGAGGGTTTTGTTGGTGTCCTTGAGTTCGTCGCCGGGTTCGGCGCCGAAGTCGTAGGCGTCGAGGAAGTCGAGGAGGTAGGCGAGGGTGGCGGGGGCGTCGGCGCGTTTTTTGTTCTTGGGGTCGCGGAGGATGGTTTCGGGGTAGGCGGGGAGGGTGAGGGTGTTGTCGAGGTTGCTGATGAAGATGCCGGTGTATTCGATGTCGGTTTGTTCGAAGAGGGAGGAGTTGAGGTAGGGGACGTGGGCGAAGCGGTCGCGGAGTTCGGGGCGGCGGTCTTCGGGGCGGGCGGCGAGGACGTCGAAGTAGAGGGTGTTGAGGTGGGTGTAGTTTTTGAGTTTGTCGGTGGTGAGGAAGGGGGCGGCGTCTTTGTTCCATGCGCGGATTTGGCCTTCGAGGAGTTTGAGGAAGAGGATGCGGTTGAGCCATGTGATGACGAGTTCGAGGGCGATGGCGAAGGCGCGGTCTTCGGGGGTGGGGCCGTGGAGTTCGGGGTTGGGGAGGCGGGTGATTTTGTCTTGGGTGGTGAGTTGGGTGATGGTGTTTTCGATGAGGGAGCCGGGGTCGCGGGCGGGGGGTGGTTTGCGGGTGATGAGTTTTTTGCCGGCGGCGTCGGTTTCGGCGAGGCCGATGATGTGGAGGAGTTCGTT
>Ga0209629_10000785_pt1 | contig 18425 bp, 17 predicted proteins | sample TergutCu122P5_FD_187286 | JGI IMG/M metagenome (GOLD analysis project Ga0209629, IMG submission 187286) | Cubitermes ugandensis P5 segment gut microbial communities from Kakamega Forest, Kenya - Cu122 P5 (SPAdes) (version 2) | ecosystem: Host-associated > Arthropoda: Insects > Digestive system...
GAGTCTGCCGGATTGCCTCGATGTCACCGCGTGGACGGTCGATGGCGAGATCATGGGCGTGCGTCACAAGTCGCTGGCTGTCGAGGGCGTTCAGTTTCATCCCGAATCCATCCTCACCGAGCGCGGCCACGACCTGCTCAGGAATTTTCTTGAGGAGCATCGCCCATGACGCCGCAAGACGCTCTGCAACGGGTCATCGAGCACCGCGAGATTTTTCATGACGAAATGGTGTCGCTGATGCGCCAGATCATGAGCGGCCAGGTGTCGCCGGTGATGATCGCCGCCATCGTCGCCGGTCTGCGCGTCAAGAAGGAAACCATCGGCGAGATTGCCGCCGCGGCCAGCGTCATGCGCGAGCTGGCGACGCCGGTGCGCGTGCCGCATGACAAAAATTTCGTCGACATCGTCGGTACCGGCGGCGATGCCGCGCACAGCTTCAATATCTCCACCGCCTCCGCCTTCGTTGCCGCCGCCGCCGGGGCCAAGGTGGCCAAGCATGGCGGGCGCAGCGTTTCATCGAGTTCCGGCAGCGCCGACGTGCTCGAAGCGCTCGGCGTCAACATCAATCTCGCGCCCGACAAAGTCGCCGCCTGCATCGAGGAAACCGGCATCGGCTTCATGTTCGCGCCCAACCACCATGCGGCGATGAAGCACGTCGCCCCGGTGCGGCGCGAAATGGGCGTGCGCACTATCTTCAACATTCTCGGGCCGCTGACCAATCCGGCCAGCGCGCCGAACACGCTGATGGGCGTTTTCCACCCCGATCTGGTCGGCATCCAGGTGCGCGTGATGCAACGCCTGGGCGCCGAGCGCGTGCTGGTCGTGCATGGCAAGGACAATCTCGATGAAATTTCGCTCGGCGCGGCCACCCTGGTCGGCGAGCTGAAAAATGGCGAAGTCAGCGAGTACGAAATCCACCCCGAGGATTACGGCTTGCAAATGCTGTCGCTCAGGAACCTGTGCGTCGGCAGCGCCGAGGAATCGAAAGCCATGCTGCTCGCCGCCCTCGACAACCGACCGGGGGCCGCCCGCGAGGTGGTCTGCCTGAACGCTGGCGCGGCGCTCTACGTGACCCACCTTGCCGACAGCATCGGCGCTGGCATCGACAAAGCGCGCGAGGCCATCGCCAGCGGCGCGGCCCGCGCCAAACTCGACCAGTTCGTGCGCTGCACGCAGCGTCTGGGGGCGCCATGAGCGACATCCTGTGCCAGATCATCGCCACCAAACGGCGAGAAATCGCCGCCGCGCTGGCCGCCAGGCCGCTCGCCGCGATCGAGGCGGAAGCCGCCGCGCAACCCGCGCCGCGCGATTTCGTCGGAGCCATCCGCGGCAAAATCGCGGCGGGGCAGCCGGCGGTGATTGCCGAGATCAAGAAAGCCAGCCCGTCGAAAGGCGTCATCCGCCCCGATTTCCGCCCCGCCGACATCGCCCGTAATTACGCCGGCCACGGCGCGGCCTGCCTTTCCGTGCTCACCGACCGCGACTACTTTCAGGGCGCGCCGGAATACCTGCAAGCCGCCCGCGCCGCCTGCCCGTTGCCCGTGCTGCGCAAGGATTTCATCGTTGATCGTTATCAAGTCACCGAAGCCCGGGCGATGGGCGCGGATGCCATCCTGCTCATCGCCGCTGCCCTTGAGCCAAGCGAAATGCGCGAACTCGAAGCCGTCGCCCACGGTTACGGCATGGCCGTGCTGGTCGAAGTGCATGACGGCATCGAGCTGACCGCCGCGCTACAACTGAAAACGCCGCTCCTGGGCATCAACAACCGCAATCTGCGGACTTTCGAGGTCACCCTCGACGCCACGCTCGGCTTGCTGGAACGCATCCCGGCCGGGCGCATCGTCGTCACCGAAAGCGGCATCCAGACGCCGGCCGATGTCGCCCGCATGCGCCGCCACGGCGTCAACGCCTTCCTCGTCGGCGAAGCCTTCATGCGCGCCGCCGACCCCGGCCAGGAACTCGCCCGCCTGTTTGCCTGACGGCTGACCATGAAACCCAACCATGCCATCCTGCGGGGCCAGATTTTCCTGCTCGGCCCCATCGTGCTGCTCGCCATCCTGACCCTCGTGGCCTTCGTCACCCGGCCGCTGACGCCCATCGACGAAACCCGCTACATCGGCGTCGCCTGGGAGATGTGGCTCAAAAACGATTACCTGGTGCTGTTCAAGAACGGCGCGCCTTACAGCGACAAGCCGCCGCTGTTGTTCTGGATCTACAACCTGGGCTGGGCCGTCTTTGGCGTCAATGAGTGGTGGCCGCGCCTGGTTTCGCCGCTGTTCTCCCTCGGCGCTCTGCTGCTGACCTTGTCGCTCGGGCGGCGGTTGTGGCCGGACGATGAGGGCGCGCGGCGCAACGCGGCGTGGATTCTCTCCTCCTGCCTGCTGTGGATGCTGTTTTCCACCTCGGCCATGTTCGACGTGATGCTGACTTTTTTCGTGCTCCTCGGCTTGCGCGGCCTGCTCATGGCGGCGGCTGGGGCCAGGCAACGCGGCTTCGCCTGGCTGGCGGTGGCGATCGGTTGCGGCGTGCTGGCCAAGGGGCCGGTGGTGCTGCTGCATCTGCTGCCGGTCGCGGCGCTGGTCCCCTGGTGGCAGCCGGGCGTGAACGGCAAGCGCTGGGCCGGCGGCGTGCTGCTGGCCGTGCTGGGCGGCGCCGCAATCGCGCTGGCCTGGGCCATTCCGGCCGCCATTGCGGGCGGCGAGGAATACCGGCGCATGATCTTCTGGGGCCAGACCGCTGGCCGCGTGGCCAACTCCTTCGCGCACAAGCGGGCCTTCTGGTGGTACCTGCCGCTGCTGCCGGCGCTGCTCTTTCCCTGGCTGCTGTGGCCGGGTTTCTGGCGGCGCTGCCTGGCGCTGCGCGCTGAAGGTCTCGACCATGGCTTGCGCTTCTGCCTGGCCTGGTCGTTGCCGGTATTTTTCGTTTTCTCGCTCATCAGCGGCAAGCAGGTGCATTACCTGGTGCCGCTCCTGCCCGCCTTCGCCCTGCTGACGGGCCGTCTGCTGGCGCGTGAACAGCCCGGCGGCGGCGGGGCCGGTGGTGGCATCTGGCTGCCGGCGCTGCTCGTGGCGGCGGCGGGGGCGGCGATGATCGGCCTGGCGCCGGATGGTCTGGCCGACCGGCTCGGTCCATCAATCAGCCTGCCGCGCTGGCCGGGCGCTGCGCTGATCCTGGCGGCGCTCGCGGCGGTCTGGCTCGGTCGTAGGGCGGAGCAGCGCGTCGCGGCGCTGGCCGTTCTCGGCGCCGCTTTTTTTGTTCTGGCCCAGTTCTACGTCGCCGACTATCTCTGGCTGCATTATGACGTTCGCCCCATGGCGCAGGAAATCGCCCGGTTGCAACAAGGCGGCGTCGCGCTGGGGAAAAAAGGCGAATACAACAATCAGTACCGGTTTTTCGGCCGGCTCGAACGCCCCATCGACGAACTGCCAACGCCCGCCGACATTCAATCCTGGTTCGCGCAACACCCGGATGGCATATTACTCGCCGAAGGCGCGCCGAGGCCGGGCGAGACGCCGCTCTTCAGCCATCCCTACCGCCAGGAAACCGCCCTTTTGCTCGACGCCGCCCAGGCGCGGGCGCGTGGATGGCTCAAATAGCTCGCGCCTCGCGTTGATCTAGCGCCGACCGCCGAGAATGGAGCCGAGCACGCCGCGCAAAATCTGCTTGCCGAATTCGCGGCCGACGGTGCCGGCGACGCCGCGGGCGGCGCTCTTGGCCGCCGATTCGAGCACGCCTTCACGTTTGCCGCCGCGCGGGCCGGTACTGCCGAGCAGAATGTCGCCGAGGCCGCCAAGCAGGCCGCCGCCGCTCTCCTGCGTTGTCGGGGCGCTTTGCCGTGGCTGCGGGGCGGGCGCCGGCGGGGGGGCGCCGGCGCTGTTGCCCCAGGCATTCGGGTCGGGCGCCACGGGGGGCGGCGCAATGGCGCCGGGGGCAGCCGGTTTGGCCGTTTCTTTGGTTGCTGACCCGCCGCGCAGGATTTCGTAGGCCGAAACGCGGTCGACGGCCTGGCCGTAGGTGGCGAGCAGCGGCGAAGCCTGGATCATGGCCTGCCGCTCGGCGGCGGTCAGCGGCCCGATGCGCGAGGCCGGCGGAAAGATGAAGGCGCGTTCGACGACGTTGGGCCGGCCCTGGTCGTCGAGGAAGGAGACCAGCGCCTCGCCGACGCCCAGTTCGGTAATGGCGGCGGCGGCGTCGAATTTGGGATTGGCGCGCATGGTCTGCGCCGCCGCCTGCACCGCCTTCTGGTCGCGCGGGGTGAAGGCGCGCAGGGCGTGCTGGACGCGGTTGCCGAGCTGGCCGAGGATTTTTTCCGGCACGTCGAGCGGGTTCTGCGTGACGAAAAAGACGCCGACGCCCTTGGAACGGATCAGGCGCACCACCTGTTCGACCTTGTCGACCAGCGCCTGCGGCGCATCGGTGAACAGCAGATGGGCTTCGTCGAAAAAGAACACCAGCCTGGGCTGGTCGAGATCGCCGGCTTCCGGCAGGCGCTCGAACAACTCGGAGAGCAGCCAGAGCAGGAAGGTGGAATACAAAGCCGGGGCATTGATGAGCTTTTCGGCGGCGAGCACGCTGATGACGCCGCGACCGTTGGCGTCGACCCGCATCAGGTCGGCGATGTCGAGCATCGGCTCGCCGAAGAAGAGGTCGCCGCCCTGCTCGCCCAGCGTCAAGAGGCCGCGCTGGATGGCGCCGATCGAAGCCGTGCTGACATTGCCGTACTCGGTCTTGTATTGCGCCGCGTTGTCGCCGACGTACTGGGTCATGGCGCGCAGATCCTTGAGATCGAGCAGCAGCAGGCCCTGGTCGTCGGCGATCTTGAACACCAGTTGCAGCACGCCGGTCTGGGTGTCGTTGAGATTGAGGAGCCGCGCCAGCAGCAGCGGCCCCATGTGGGAGATGGTGGACCGCACCGGCACGCCGCCCTGGCCGAAAACGTCCCAGAAGGCGACCGAGTTGGCGTAAGGCTGAAAATCCTTCAACCCGAGTTCGGCGATGCGCTTCGAGAGTTTTTCCGACGGCTGGCCGGCGGCGGCCATGCCCGACAGGTCGCCCTTGACATCGGCCATGAACACCGGCACGCCGATGGAGGCCAAACGCTCGGCCAGCGACTGCAAGGTCACCGTCTTGCCGGTGCCGGTCGCGCCGGTAATCAGACCGTGGCGGTTGGCCATCTGCGGCAACAGGGCCGGGTAGCCGGCGGCGGACTTGGCGAGATACAGGGGGGCGGACATGGCGCGGAACTCCTCGGGAAATTGATCCGGTCATTCTAGCGCTGCTGGGCAGACGCCCGATATGTGGAACCGCCAAGGCGGGCATCCCCGATTCGGGCCATGTCCTACCGCCACCATCCCTGCACCAGCCCATTGACCAGGGCGCCGCCGGCGACCAGCCAGAGCGTCAGCAGGGCGGCCAGCAGCAGCGGACGCACGCCGGCGCGGGCGATGGACGAGGCGTGCGTGCCCAGGCCAAGCGCAGCCATCGCCATCGCCAGCAGCAGGTTGTCCAGTTGCAGCAGCGGGCCGAGCAGCGCGTCCGGCGCCCAGCCGGACGAACGCACGCCGGCCATCAGCACGAAGCCGAAGGCGAACCACGGCACCACCAGCCGCTGCTGCCAGGCGCGGGCGTCCGCAGCGTCTTGTCCGCGCGCCGCCAGCAGGGCCGACACCAGCAGCAGAAAGGGCGCCAGCATCATCACGCGGATCATCTTGGCAATGACGGCCAGATCGGCGGCCTGCTCGCTGACGGCGCGCGCGGCGACCACGACCTGTGCCACCTCATGTACGGTGGAGCCGGTATAGATGCCGAAGGCTGCGTCGCTCAAGCCAAACCCCGCATGCAGCAGCGGGTAGCCAAACATGGCGAGCGTGCCGAACACCACCACCGTCGCCACCGCCACGCTGACCTGTTCGGCGCTGCCCTTGGCGACCGGCTGTGCGGCCAGCACGGCAGCCGCTCCGCAGATCGAGCTGCCGGCGCCGATCAGCACCACCGTCGGCTCGTCCAGCCGCAGCCAGCGGCGACCGATGAGCAACGCCAGCGCGAAGGTGGAACAGATCATCAGCGCGTCGATCGCCACCCCCGCCCAGCCCACGCGCGCCATGTCCTGAAAGGTGAGGCGCAGCCCGAACAGAATGATGCCCAGCCGCAGCAACCGCTGCCGCGACCAGTCTACGCCCTGCTCGCACCGCCACTGCCGCAACGGCCCGGGTGCCAGGTTGCCCAGCGCCATGCCCAGCACGATGGCCAGCGTCAGCGCCGTCAGCCCCCAGCGCTCGGCCCAGCCGGTCTGCGCCAGCCCGATGGCGGCGAGCGCCAGCGCGAATGTCAGCAACACGCCGGGAACCCTGCGGCGCAAGGCGGCGAACGAGGATGAGGTCGTCATGGCCGGGCATCGTGTCATTTGGCCGTAAAGAAGAAAAACGCATTACATTTATGAATTTGATTAGCAAATCTAATGACGGAGGCTACCCCCATGATCCGCTACACCCTGCGCGAGCTGGAAGTGTTCGCCGCTATCGCCCGCCTCGGCAGCGTCAGCCGGGCGGCCGAGGCGGTCGCCATGACCCAGTCGGCGGCCAGTCAGGCGCTGGCCAAGCTCGAACGCGCGCTCGGTCAGCCGCTATTCGACCGCTGCGGTCGCCGGCTGGTGTTGAGCGCGCCTGGCCGCCAGTTGTGGCCGCGCGCGCAGACGCTGCTCGACGGCGCGGGACAGTTGCAGGAGGCGCTGACCAGCCCGGCCGTGTCACTGCGCATGGGCGCCAGCACGACCATCGCCGGCTATCTGCTGCCGCCCCTGCTGGCTGCGCTGCGCGCGGCTCATCCCGAGGCGCGCGTGCAGTTGCTGACGGGCAATACGGCTGAAATCATTGCCGCCGTGGTCGCGCTGGAACTGGATTTTGGCTTGATCGAAGGCGCTTGCCATCATCCCGATCTGGAGGTGAGCGACTGGCGCGAGGACGAACTAATCGTCATCGCACCGCCCGGCCACCCCGCGGCGCAGGGCCGCGCCCGTCGCGCCCTTCTGGCTGGTGCGCCGTGGCTGCTGCGCGAACCGGGCAGCGGCACGCGCGAGGAGGTGGAGCGCTGGCTGCGCGCGCACGTCGGCGCGGTGCGGGTCGATATGGAGTTGGGCAACTCCGAGGCCATCCGCCGCGTGGTTGCCGCCGGCTTGGGCTTGTCCTGCCTGTCGCGCCACGTCGTTGCCGAAGCGCTGGCCGCCGGCAGCGTGGCGCAGGTGCGCACCGACCTGCCCGCCCTGTCGCGTCCCCTGCGCCTGATCCGCCACCGCGACCGCGCGCCGACGCCGGGCATGCAAGCCTTTCTGGCGCTGGATGGGGGCGGATGAAGCACGGCGGGGGCGCGGGTTTTTGCGGCGATCATTGGGCTTGTGGCCGCCGGATGGGTAAAATCCCGGCTTCTTCATCATCCGCATTCAGGAAATCATCATGGCCGGTCACTCCAAATGGGCCAATATCCAGCATCGCAAGGGGCGTCAGGACGAGAAGCGCGGCGCCGCTTTCTCCAGGATCGCCAAGGAAATCACCGTCGCCGCCAAGATGGGCGGTGGCGACATCGGCTTCAACCCGCGCCTGCGCGTTGCCGTCGACAAGGCCAAGGCCAGCAACATGCCCAAGGACAAGATCGACACCGCCATCAAGAAGGGCACCGGCGAACTCGAAGGCGTCGATTATGTCGAGGTGCGCTACGAGGGCTACGGCATCGGCGGCGCGGCGATCATGGTCGATTGCCTGACCGACAACAAGACCCGCACCGTCGCCGAGGTGCGCCACGCCTTCAGCAAACACGGCGGCAACATGGGCACCGACGGCTGCGTCGCCTTCCAGTTCAAGCACTGCGGCCAACTGGTCTTTGCCCCCGGTGCCGACGAGGCGGCGCTGATGGATGCCGCCATCGAGGCCGGCGCCGAGGACGTGGCGAGCAACGATGACGGTTCGATCGAAGTGATTACCGGCCCGGCCGATTTCATCACCGTCAAGGATGCGCTCGAAGCCGCCGGCTTCAAGCCGGAATTCGCCGAGGTGACGATGAAGCCGGAGAGCGAAAACCTGTTCGCCGGCGAGGATGCCGCCAAAATGCAGAAACTGCTCGACGCGCTGGAAAATCTGGACGACGTGCAGGAAATCTACACCACGGCAGTGATGGACGAGTGATGGACAAATCAGCGGCGATGCGCCGGCAAGGAGCCTGATGATGAGCCGATTCTTTCTGTTGGGCGCGCTGGGCGTCGCCTTGAGCCTGCCGGCGGCGGCGACGGAACTCGTCTGCCCCGATCTGGCGGCCCTGGTGCAGGTCAATGGCTGCCCGACCGAGGAGGAGTTGCAGACCACCTACATCGGTTATTGCAGCGATGACGCCAACGTCTATGGCAAAAAAACGGATCCCTGCGTCGACTACGCCGATTATCGCAAGCTGAAAAATCAGGCGCGCTGGGAATCAGCCGATGGCCAATTCGACGGCTATCTGTCCTGCGACCTGCCCGAGGCGCAGTGGCGGACGCAGCAACCGACCGGCATCGCCGTGGCGATGCAAGGCAAGATCGCCAAGGTCGTTTGCAGCTATCCGCACGGCATCCATCTCACCTACCGCAGCCACCAGACCTGCGTCCTGGCCGATGACGCCAAAACCTGCGCCGACAACGCCGCCGCCTGCCGCGCCATGTGCAACTGAGCGGCGCGGCGTGTGTGGCAAAAACTACGCGGTATAGAGCGGGTACAACGTCCCTTCCTCGCGCTCGATGCGGCTGACCAGCACCTTGCCAACGGCGGCCAGATCGCTGGCAAAGGCCGCGATCTGTTCGGGATGCCTGGCGAGATCCTCGTATTTGAGGAGAAAGCGGATGACCGCCTTGCCGATGCCGTCCATTTCGTGACGGAATTCGTGGATCAGCGCGTAGGTCGAGGGGTCGTCGGCAAACAGGTGCTCCAGATAGACGTAGAGGCGGATGTTCTCGGTCAGCAGATGGCCCTGCAAGGCCGTGCGGAAGGCTTCGAGCTGCTCGGCCGCCGCCGCTGCGTCGCCCTGGGCGGCGGCTTCGCTCGTTTCACCGAACAGGCTGAGCAGTACTTGATGATCGTTGGTCAGCTTGGCGATGAGTTCCGGGTGAAAGCGAATGTTGGTGCCCGGAGCGACCGGTTCCTCCTGTACAGCGACCGGAGCTTCGGCGGCGCTTTCCTGTTTGCCGAACAGCATGCTGAACAGTTGTCTGAAAAAAGACATGGCGGTATCCCCTGAATTGAAAATTGTGCACCGCACACTATCCCCTGCGATCGTGAGTGGCTTTAACTCGTATCAGATTTCGGGCGCATGCCGCCCACCCCGTACAATCACGCCATGTCCCGCGCTACTCCACCGCTGAACGCCTTGCCCATCCGCCTGCTCGGCATCGATCCCGGCTTGCGGGTGACGGGCTTCGGCGTCATCGAGAAGCAGGGCAGGCAGTTGCGCTACATCGCCAGCGGCTGCATCAAATCGAACGACAAGGAGGGCTTGCCGGCGCGCATCGCCACGCTCTTTACCGGCATCGGCGAGGTGATCGCCACCTACCGGCCGGATCAGGCGGCGGTGGAAAAGGTGTTCGTCAACGTCAATCCGCAATCGACGCTGCTGCTCGGCCAGGCGCGCGGCGCGGCGATCAGCGCCCTGGTGCATGGCGGCCTGCCGGTGGCCGAATACACCGCCTTGCAGGTCAAGCAGGCGGTGGTCGGGCAGGGCAAGGCGGCCAAGGAGCAGGTGCAGGCGATGGTCGTGCGCCTCCTTGGCCTCTCCGGCATGCCGTCCGCCGACGCCGCCGACGCGCTGGCTTGCGCCATTTGCCACGCGCATGGCGGGCAGGGACTGGGGGCGCTGGCGACGGCCGGGTATCGCATTCGCGGCGGCCGGCTGATAGGATGACCGGTTGTTTGGCCATAGCGCATTCAGATACCCCATGATTGGCAGACTCACCGGCCTGATCGCCGAAAAGAACCCGCCGCAGATCGTGCTCGACGTGGGCGGCGTCGGCTATGAACTGGACGTGCCGATGAGCACCTTTTACAACCTGCCGGGCGCGGGCGAGCGGACGACGCTCCTGACCCACTTCGCGGTGCGCGAGGATGGCCATTTTCTCTACGGTTTTTTGAGCGAGGCGGAGCGCTTCGCCTTCCGCCGCTTGCTGAAAATTTCCGGCATCGGCGCGCGCACCGCGCTGGCGGTATTGTCCGGGCTGTCGGTCGACGATCTGGCGGCGGCCGTCGCCCGCCAGGAAATCGGGCGTCTGGTCAAGATTCCCGGCATCGGCAAAAAAACCGCCGAGCGCCTGCTGCTCGAACTGAAGGGCAAATTGGCCGAGGTTGGCGGCGCGACGCCCGGCGTTGCCGTCAACGATGCCCGCGACGACATCCTCAACGCCCTGCTGGCCCTCGGTTACAACGACAAGGAAGCGACGGCGGCGTTGAAGCAACTGCCGGCCGACGTCGCCACCGCCGACGGCATCCGCCAGGCGCTCAAGCTGTTGTCCAAAGTCTGATGCCGACCGAATTCAATCCCAGGCGGCTGGCGCAGATCGCGCTGGTGGTGCTGCTCATCGTCGGCTGCATCGCCGTGGTGCTGCCTTTTGTCGGCGCCCTTCTGTTTGCCTTCGTGATCTGGATCTGCTCCTGGAATGTTTACCGCAACCGCCTGCTGCCGCGCCTGGGCGGCCGCCGTTCGCTCGGCGCTTCACTGATGGTGCTGATCCTGACCTTGATCCTGATTCTGCCGACGTTCATTCTGGCGAGTTCGCTCGCCAGCGGCGCCGATGGCGTGATCGCCTTCATCAAGGCCCACATCGACACGGGCCTGCCGACGACGCCGCCGGCCTGGCTGGCCGGACTGCCGCTGGTGGGCGACGACATCGATCGCTTCTGGCAGCAAATGGCCGGTGACCGCGAGGCGCTCAATGCCGCCCTCCGGCAATTGATCGTCCCGGCGCGCGGCCTGGTTCTCGCCGCCGCCGGCATCGCTGCCAATGGCCTGTTGCAGATGGTGCTGGTGCTGTTCGTCGCCTTTTTCCTGTTCCGGGATGGCGAGGGGTTTGGCCAGGCGCTGGCCGTCGCCGCCAGCAAACTGGGGGGCGAACTGGGGGCCGGCATGCTGGTCAGGTCGCATGACATCGTGCTCAGCGTCATGGTCGGTCTGGTCGGCACCGCCGCCGCCCAGGGGGCGGTGGCGATCATCGGCTTTCTCATCGCCGGCGTGCCGGGGGCGATGGCGCTTGGCTTCGCCACCTTCTTCGTCTCGATCATGCCGGCCGTCGGCCCGCCGCTGATCTGGGGCGGCGTCGCCATCTGGCTGTACGGCGAGGGGCAGACCGGCTGGACGATCTTCATGGTGCTGTATGGCGTCTTCGTCATCAGCGGCATCGATAACTTTGTCAGACCGATTCTGATGGCCCGCAGCGCTGGTCTGTCCACGCTGCTGGTCGCGCTGGGCGTGCTGGGCGGCGTGCTGGTGTTCGGCTTCATCGGCATCTTCCTCGGCCCGGTGCTGCTGGCCCTCGGGCAGATGCTCTTTACCCGCTGGATAGACCAGGAAGCTGCCGCATGATCGAAACCGACCCCCTCGCCACGAGCGCGCCGCCGGGTGTGCCCACTGAGCGCCTGATCGCGCCGCAGAGCAAATCGGCGCAGGAGGAAGCGCTTGAACGCGCGCTGCGCCCCAAGCGGCTGGCCGATTACACCGGCCAGCAAAAAATCCGCGAGCAACTCGAAATCTTCATCCAGGCGGCCAGGCGGCGCGGCGAAGCGCTCGACCATGTGCTGCTGTTCGGCCCGCCGGGCCTGGGCAAGACGACGCTGGCCCACATCGTCGCCTTTGAGATGGGCGTCAACCTGCGCCAGACCTCCGGCCCGGTGCTGGAGCGCGCCGGCGACCTGGCGGCGATCCTGACCAACCTCGAAGCGCACGACGTGCTGTTCATCGACGAAATCCACCGCCTGAGTCCGGTGGTCGAAGAAATCCTCTACCCGGCCCTCGAAGATTTCCAGATCGACATCATGATCGGCGAAGGCCCCGCCGCCCGCTCGGTCAAGCTCGACCTGCCGCCGTTTACGCTGGTCGGCGCGACGACCCGGGCCGGCATGCTGACCAACCCGCTGCGCGACCGTTTCGGCATCGTCGCCCGGCTGGAGTTCTATACCGCCGAAGAATTGCAAAGCATCGTGCAGCGCTCGGCGATGCTGCTCAACGCCCCCATCGACCCGGACGGCGCGCTCGAAATCGCCCGCCGCTCGCGCGGCACGCCGCGCATCGCCAACCGCCTGTTGCGGCGCGTGCGCGACTACGCCGAAGTCAAGGCCGACGGCAACATCAGCCGGACCGTCGCCGACCGCGCCCTGTCCATGCTCGACGTCGACGCCGCCGGCCTCGACCTGATGGATCGCAAACTCCTCTCGGCGGTCATCGACAAATTCGGCGGCGGCCCGGTCGGCGTCGACAACCTGGCCGCCGCCATCGGCGAAGCCCGCGACACCATCGAGGACGTGCTCGAACCCTACCTGATCCAGCAGGGCTATCTGCAACGCACCCTGCGCGGCCGCATCGCCACGCCCGCCATTTATCGCCACCTCGGCCTGGCGGAACCGGCCGGCGCAGCGGTGCGTGATTTGCTGGCGGAGGAATAGGGGGGCGGCTTGCGGGTTGAAACCCGCCCTGCGACTCACCGACAGCCAACAGCGGCCAACTCGGCGCGCAGGGCTTTGATGATCGAATCGTAGCGATGCGGGTCGCTGTCCTTACCTGCCCCGAAAACAGCCGAACCCGCCACAAAGGCATCGACCCCGGCGCGGGCGATTTCGGCGATGTTGGCGGTGTTCACCCCGCCGTCGATTTCCAGGCGGATGCGCCGGCCGCTCTCGCGCTCGTAGGCGTCGAGCCTGGCCCTTGCCTGGCGCGCCTTGGCCAGCGTCGCCGGGATGAATTTCTGGCCGCCGAAACCGGGGTTGACGCTCATCAAGAGCGCCACGTCGAGTTTGTCCAACACGTAATCCATGTAGTCGAGCGGCGTCGCCGGGTTGAACACCAGGCCGGCCTGGCAGCCGTTGTCGCGGATCAGCGCCAGGCTGCGGTCGACGTGCTCGGAGGCTTCCGGGTGGAAGGTGATGATATTGGCCCCGGCCTTGGCGAAATCGGGGATGATGCGGTCGACCGGCTTGACCATCAGATGCACGTCGATCGGCGCCGTGGTGCAGGGCCGGATGGCCGAGCAAACCAGTGGCCCGATGGTCAGGTTGGGAACATAATGATTGTCCATCACGTCGAAATGCACCCAGTCGGCCCCGGCGGCGATGACGTTGCTCACTTCCTCGCCGAGTTTGGCAAAATTGGCCGACAGGATGCTCGGCGCGATGATGTAGTTGTTAGCTGTCATGATGTCTCCTCGCAAAAATAACTGAAATTATCCCATGCCCGAACGCCGCAAGTATTGTATTGAAGTCGCCCCGCTCGCCCGTTTCATTCCCGAGCAGTCGAAGCCCGAAGAAAACCGCTATCTGTTCGCCTATACCATCACCATCCGCAATGTCGGCAGCGTGCCGGCGCAACTGGTGTCGCGCCACTGGATCATCACCGACGCCAACCAGACGGTGCATGAAGTGCGCGGCCTCGGCGTGATCGGCCAGCAGCCGCTGCTGAAACCGGGCGAGAGTTTCCGCTACACCAGCGGTTCGCAACTGGCAACGCCGGTCGGCACCATGCGCGGCAGCTATCAGATGATGGCCGCGGACGGCACGCCGTTCATCGCCGAAATTCCCGAATTCACGCTGGCCATGCCGCGCGTGCTGCATTGACCCTGAAAAATCTGCTTTGGCGACGCCCCCGGAGCACACGGCGGCGGCGGCTATAATCCCTCCCCCGCTCCGCCGCTCCGCCGTAAAAACCCGCCGTGTCCGCCCTTTCCCTGCTCTCCCGTTCTTTTCTGCCGGCCTTGCCGAAGCCCGGCCATCGCGTCGATCTGCCGCCGCTGGCGGGTTCCGGCGATGCCTTGATGCTGGCGGCGACGGCGGCCCATGCCGGTCGCCTGCTGGTCGTCGTCACCGCCAGCGCCGCCGATGCCCAGCGCCTGCTCGATGAAATTCCGTGGTTCGCGCCGGGCTTGCGGGCACGCCTGCTGCCGGATTGGGAAACCCTGCCTTACGATCATTTCTCGCCGCATCAGGATCTCGTTTCCGAGCGTCTGGCGACGTTGTGGGCGGCGCTGCGCGGGGAGTTGGACATTCTGCTGGCACCGGCGGCGACGGCGCTCAACCGGCTGGCGCCGCCGGAATTCATGGCGGCTTATACCTTTGAATTCAAGAAGGGGCAGCCACTCGACGCCGCGAAGTTCCGCGCCCAAGTGACGCTGGCGGGTTATGCTCACGTCACGCAGGTGGTGTCGCCTGGCGAGTATTCGATTCGCGGCGGCCTGATCGACCTGTTTCCGATGGGGTCGCCGCTGCCCTACCGGCTCGATCTGTTCGACGACGAGATCGAGGACATCAAGACCTTTGATGTCGATACCCAGCGCACGCTGTATCCGGTGCCGGAGATCCGCCTGCTGCCGGCCCGCGAATTTCCGCTGGACGAGCGGGGCCGCACGCATTTCCGCCAGGCTTTCCGCGAGCGTTTCGAGGGCGACCCGGCCAAGTCGGGCATTTACAAGGATGTTTCCAGCGGCATCGCCAGCGCCGGCATCGAGTATTACCTGCCCTTGTTTTTCGCGGCGACGGCCACGCTGTTCGACTACCTGCCACAAGACGCGATTCTCGTCACGCATGGCGACGTGCCGGCGGCGATTGCTGCCTTCTGGAGCGATACCCGCTCGCGCCACACCCTGCTGCAAGGCGACAAGGCGCGGCCCTTGCTGGCGCCGGAAGAATTGTTCCTGACCGACGAAGCCTTTTTCAGCGCGGCCAGGAGCTACCCTCGCCTGGCCCTGCCCGCCCGCGCAGCCGCCACGGCCGGGCAATTGCCCAACGTCGCCATCGACCGCCGGGCGGAAGACCCGCTCGGCGCGCTCAAGCAGTATTTGGCGAACGCCTCCGGGCGCGTGCTGCTGGTGGCCGAAACCGCCGGCCGGCGCGAAACGCTGGCGGCGATGCTCGGCGAGCACGGCCTGAAGCCCGCCGTCTGCGCCGATCTGGCGGCTTTCGTGGCGGGCGGCGACCGGCTGGCGCTCGGTATCGGCCCGTTGCAGGCAGGGTTTTCGCTCGATGGCATCGCCTTTGTCACCGAAACCGAGTTGTTCGCCGGCAGCCCGCGCCGCAGCCGGCGCGAGGCGGCCCGGAAGGCGAGTTTCGACAACTGGCTGAAGGATCTGACCGAACTCAAGGTGGGCGACCCGGTGGTGCATGAAAGCCACGGCATCGGCCGCTACCGGGGACTGATCCGCATGGATCTTGGCCTCGGCCAGCAGGAATTTCTCGAACTGCATTACGCCGACGAGGCCAAGCTCTTCGTGCCGGTGGCGCAGTTGCAGGTCATTTCGCGCTATTCCGGCGCCGACCCGGAGGCCGCGCCGCTGCACACCCTCGGTTCCGGGCAGTGGGAAAAGGCCAAGAAAAAAGCCGCCGAACAGGCGCGCGACACCGCCGCCGAACTCCTGACGCTGTACGCCGCCCGCGCCGCCCGCCAGGGCCATGCCTTCGCCTTCCAGGAAAACGATTACGAGGCTTTTGCCGACGGTTTCGGCTTCGAGGAAACCGCCGACCAGGCCGCCGCCATCGCCGCGGTGATCGCGGACATGAAATCGGGCAAACCGATGGATCGGCTGGTCTGCGGCGATGTCGGCTTCGGCAAGACCGAGGTGGCGCTGCGCGCCGCCTTCTGCGCCGTGGCCGGCGGCCGGCAGGTGGCCGTGCTGTGCCCGACGACGCTGCTTTGCGAACAGCATTACCAGACTTTCGTCGACCGCTTCGCCGACTGGCCGGTGAAAATCGCCGAAATTTCCCGTTTCAAGACGGCCAGGGAATCGGCGCAGGCGCTCAAGGAACTGGCCGACGGCCAAATCGACATCATCATCGGCACCCACAAGCTGATCGGCAAGGAAGTCCGCTTCAAGCGCCTGGGGCTGGTGGTCATCGACGAGGAACACCGCTTCGGCGTGCGCCAGAAAGAAACGCTGAAAGCCATGCGCGCCGAGGTCGATGTGCTGACGCTCACCGCAACGCCGATCCCGCGCACGCTGGCGATGAGCATGGAGGGCTTGCGCGATTTTTCGGTCATCGCCACCGCGCCGCAAAAGCGCCTCGCCATCAAGACTTTCGTCGCCAGGCTCTCCGACGGCATCATCCGCGAAGCGGTGCTGCGCGAATTGAAGCGTGGCGGTCAGGTGTACTTCCTGCACAACGAGGTCGACACCATCGCCAACATGCGCGAAAAGCTGGAAAAACTGGTGCCGGAAGCGCGCATCGTCATCGGCCACGGCCAGATGAACGAGCGCGAACTGGAGCGGGTGATGCGCGATTTCACCGGCCAGCGCGCCAACCTCTTGCTGTGCACCACCATCATCGAAACCGGCATCGACAACCCGCACGCCAACACCATTCTCATCAACCGCGCCGAGAAATTCGGCCTCGCCCAGTTGCACCAGTTGCGCGGCCGCGTTGGCCGCTCGCACCACCAGGCCTACGCCTACCTGCTGGTGCCGGACGACAAGGCCATGACCAAGCAGGCCAGACAGCGCCTGGAAGCCATCCAGATGATGGAAGAACTCGGCTCCGGCTTCTACCTCGCCATGCACGACCTGGAAATTCGCGGCGCGGGCGAGGTGCTCGGCGACAGCCAGTCGGGCGAAATGCAGGAAGTCGGCTTCAACCTCTACGCCGAAATGCTCAACCGCGCTGTCGCCCATCTCAAACAAGGCAAGCTGCTGGAAACCGCCGACCTCACCCAGCCCATCGGCATCAGCGGCGAAATCAACCTGCGCGCCCCCGCCCTGCTGCCGGACGCCTACTGCCCCGACGTGCACGAACGCCTGACGCTATACAAGCGCCTGGCCAACGGCGAATCCGACGCCGACATCGACGCCCTGCAAGAAGAACTGATCGACCGCTTCGGCCCTCTGCCCCCGCAAGCTCAATCGCTACTGGCGACGCACCGCCTGCGCCTCCTGGTCAAGCCACTGCTGGTCGCCAAGCTGGATGCGACCCACGACCAGATCACCATCCAGTTCAGCCCCGAATTCACCCGCAACCCGCCCATCGAACCAATCAAGATCATCCAGTTGATCCAGAAAAACCGCAGCTACAAGCTGGCCGGGCAGGACAAGATTTCCCTGTTGCGCCACTGTCCCACGCTGCAAGACAAAGTGGCGGCGATCAAGGACATGGTTCGGGAATTGACCCGACCCGCATAAACCGGGGTCATTTGCAGCCAATCAGGCGGCCGCCAGGCGTTCCCAGTCGGCCCGGCCGCGACCGCCCGAGCGTCCGCCGCGACATTGGCCGTGACCGGCGCCGGAATCGAGATAGCGGCTCACCCGGTCGACGTCGGGAATGGTCACGCTGCGCCCGCTGACGACGATCATCCCGGATTCCGACAATTGCCGCAGCAGGCGGGAAAAATGTTCCTGGGTCAGGCTCAGGCGGGAGGCGATGATGGTCTTCGGCAGCGACAGTTCGACCGTCGCCGAACCATCCGCGTCGATGCCATCGACCGCCTGCACCAGAAAATCGAGGATGCGCTCGGCGCCCGACAAGAGGGACGAGGATTCGACATCCTCCAGCAGCGTGTGCAGTTTGCGGGCGATGCCTTGCATCTGGTGGTAGAGAAAATCCGGATGGGCTTGCTGGCATTCGCTCAAGGCGAGCTTGGGCAGGAAGAGGAGTTGCGAATCGCGCAGCGCCTCGGCGCGGAAGGGGTAGTGCTGGCTCAGCAGCAGGCTGGTTTCGCCGATGGTTTCCCGGGCTGGCGCGATGGCGACAATCTTTTCTGCGCCGTGCGGCGAGCTGAAGGCCAGCTTGATCTGCCCGGCGGCGACGACATGCACGCCGGCACAGGGTTGCCCCTGTTCAAACAGGGATTGCCCTCGTTTGACCCGGAGCATCCTGGCAGCCGCCGCGAGATGCGACAGGGATGGCGCGTCGAGAACCGAATAGGGTTCGATGCCGCCGAGAAAGGCCTGCACGTCGATCAAGTCTTTGCTGCCCATACGCTGTTCCCGCCATTGCATTGTCAACAGGCGACATTGGGTCACAGGCCAGACGGCGAAATTTGACCTGGATCAAATTCATCCTGATGCCGATCCGGGCTACGCCTGATGATGTAGTTCGTATCACTAACGAACTAGTATTTCGTTTCTTTAAAACATTTACTTAAACTCTCATCTCTGCGATCATATCTTTCCAGTGCAACAGACTGGAGAACACGATGTCCAGACCGACTTCGAGAGCCGCTTTGATCCTCAGCGA
>Ga0209629_10000786_pt1 | contig 18424 bp, 14 predicted proteins | sample TergutCu122P5_FD_187286 | JGI IMG/M metagenome (GOLD analysis project Ga0209629, IMG submission 187286) | Cubitermes ugandensis P5 segment gut microbial communities from Kakamega Forest, Kenya - Cu122 P5 (SPAdes) (version 2) | ecosystem: Host-associated > Arthropoda: Insects > Digestive system...
GGGTTCGAATCCCACCGCGGCATGTATGCCTCTCTCGTGTGAGTGTTGTGTTGTCACGTAGAGGCCTCTGCGACCCGCTGATAACTGGTTCAGAGAAGTCCTACCGAGTGTGGTGTGTCGAGTGTGATGGTGAGGCCGCAATGAGGAGGCCCTGGCCCACTAGGGGCTATTGCGCCGGGAGGCGGGGGGGGGGGGGGGGGGGGTGCACCCATGATCTCCAATTTACAAACTTTCTGGTAGCAGAGCGCTAGGTTTTGACACTGAACATTAAAGAGTTTGCCAAGCCAAATATCAGTTCTGTACAACACGTAGAAAATTTCATTTTTTCCCCCTTTTGAAATAAATGCCCCATTGATTGCATTTTAGGCTGGGACCGTGTGTCACTGACATACCCCTGGTTGTTGGTAGACGCACCACAGTGATAATATTTGTTTATCGAAAGGTTTTTGGCTGTAATTTGTAGCATATATTACGAACCTGTCCTTGTCCCTAATTGGAATTACTAAGAAATATGACAATAGGAATTTTTATGAACTCGTGCAACTTCCGTTATTAACATGCCGCTATGAATATTTCACTGGCCTCACTTGTCGTCAGGCAGTCAAGGCCACCAACTTAAACTTAGCAGCACTTTTTGTTCATCATCTGTTGGCTTTGTATTGCTGCATCTCCTCGAGGCAACTGGCATGAGCAGCGGCCTTCAGTTACGTGCAGCCTCATTTCTAGGATTATTTATTCCGTAACTGGTTACACACTAGCAAGAACTGGAACAGACTGTGCCATGGCTGGGACGGATAGTCGCCAGCCTCGTATCATGGAGGCCCGGCTGCCGTCCCAGGCCAGTCTTTGTGGGTTTTGTGATGAAGAAAGTGGCACCGGGACAGGTTTTTCTCCGAATACTACTTTTTTTCTGTCCGGTCGTTATCATTCCACGAACGCCGATGCTATATAATCTTATCAGTTGACAGTGCAGTGCAATGACGCTACAAAACAGTGGAAATTTGTACGACTGACTTCAGTACGCCAGAGGATTACATATTTTCTAAACGCTACATTGCCATTTTTTGCATACGCAATTGCAGTGGTTCTCATGTTCATATGTTGTTTCGCACTTGACAATCGTAGTTATTGTTTTGTGTGTTCTTAAATATTCATACATATGTAACTCCTAGGACGTGAGACTTGTTCTTTATCTCGGGTACTAATTTATTGTTTCTGAGATATTAATAGTAGGTAGTAATTAAATTTAGATGTCAGGCGAACTAGAAGTTGTACGAGAGTCGAATTTTTACAGCAGTGAAATTTCTTGTCTTCGTCTTGTTTATGACAGTGTTGCAGTCTGGTAGCGAGTCGGGTAGCGTAGTTAGTATAACGACTAGGCGACGAGCTGTACAATTGACGAATCGTGGTTCGGATCCAGCAGTGATTGTTCAATTAATAACGGGGGCACTTTACCATAGGGCAAAACGGCCAGAGTGTGAACCTGAACACTCACCTTCATCTAGTGCCAAGATATCTTTATGGCATGTAGCATTTTTATCGGTGATTTGTCAGGTGTGTACCAACTTTTCGCCTAAGTCTTTTGGGTAGCTGAGGCCTGGTCACGTGATGTCACAGTCCATCAGAGCACAGTGCTATTGACTGGGGAGCACAAAATTAATATTTGACTCAGTCGTAGCATCATTTGTACTCCAAATAGCAGATTTAACCGACATCTTCCGTGATGGAGATTAAAAATTTCAGTGCCCATTTAAACCTCATTTAACCTTTAAAGACTAAGTGAAAGTACTTTTCTATCGCGTGCTCCCTGATTTACGAAAGAGCATTTCTTTTTGTCCTACTGACAAGAACCGCCTGTACATATAGATGAGTATGGAGCGTTGGTGGCTTGAAATGGACAAGAAAAAACCGAGTTTAAACACTAAGACTCGTCTGCATTATATTTTCTCGTACCGCGCTGTAAACACACACCATCTCGTTACAATAATTTTATGTAGGAAAATATTCGCAGTTTGTTCTGCGATGCGTAAACTATAACACGTAAGCCTACTCGCTCTGTGAGCATAATGTAGTATGTTTTAATATGAAACCTGGTGTTACATAAAGCAACCGCTAGGGCTTAAAGTGGTTAAGTGTTGTAATTTATGCAGCCAAGAACATTTAGAGGCAAGTCGTAATGCTCCCTTTGTACTAGCAAAGGAGTTAACTGTTATTGGATCAAAAATAAAAACGGACTCCTAAAATGTAAATGGTTTAAGGCTTAATATTCACACTCATTTCTGTTGGAGACAGATTTCTACAAAATTTTCCACAGTGGTGTGCACTCGAATCCCGCTTATGGCCCGACCAACTTTTCATCGTTGAATGCGCTCTAATTCACAAAGAACTGCTTCCATAAGTGTGAAGGTGTAAAACAAATGTGCCGTATGTGCAGCGATTCATGTCTTTCCTCACAAGAGAACACGGCGTGACAGTCGGTCACGTTTGTGTAGGACAACAGTCGGTATTTGTTGAGAGAATAATATGGAACACATGAATACTCTTACGCCGTGTGGGAAAATTAAGGAGTTTCTTAAGGGTACAGCAGGTGATTTGTACTACTGAGACCTAAATGGGAAAGGACGTCTAATAATATTACGTATACTCGTAAGATGTAAGTGTTATGTGTGTGTTGTAAAGATACAAATACCTCACTGGCATTTAAATTCATTTAGACAAAAGTGGTACTCGTATTTTGATATTTCGATAGATTTGTTAACTGCAATTGGGTTGACACCCGGTGGCAGTTGTACAGTACACATTTGCACACACACACACAATATATATAGAACAACACAATGAAACATAATATACAGAACAGGGCACACATAACAATAAGAATACACGTACATAAACATAACAATAAAAATACATAATTTACACAATTAAACAAAGAATGCAAAACATACAACCATATATGCAATGAAAAAAATGGAACCAAAAGATCATGAAAGAATGTGATAAACGAAAAAGCCATATAAGCAGCAAACTTCATATGATCTGTATATCTTCTAAAAGACGCCCTGTTACTAAGACCGTCACTCCGCTTCACTACACTTTCCCCCAACTACACTTCAGTCCACGTCACTACACTTGTCGACACTTCACTTCCTCTCATTTAAACTTCACCCAACGACACTCACTTCTTAGTGATTTTTATTATTCGTATTTTAAATGTTTCTGATAAAATTTGTTAAGTGGCAATTTAAAATACAATTCACTAGGAATTGTTGTTTTAAAGTGGTGCTTTATTATATTTGTAAATTGTTCCTCAGACAAATCTGTAACAGGAATGTGTTATTTACTTATTTCGCTGATTAGCTCTAAATATGAGAGAAGGAGCGTGTATTAATTGGATTGAACTGACTCAAGTTACACTCTGGTGCAGAGGTTTTGTGAATTTTAAACAGAGTAACTTATTAACAACCCTAAGAACAAATTTGTGTCTCAAGAGTTCAAATCCGCGAGCAGATAGAGCTCTTCTTGAGAAGTTGATAGGTAATGAGTAAAATTTTTCTGCTGACAAAAGCAGGAAACAAGATAATGGACCTTTGTAAAGGTCCATTGCCATGTTCACAAGAGATCGCCTCTCTTCCCTATCCTGAGCCAAACCATTCAGTCCAAACAGTCGTACTTTATTCCTTTAAACGCTGTGTTCCATGGTAGTTTTTCAGGTTTTGTTGGCAGGTTTTTCTCAGATTTTGGTCTTCTTGGTTAAGCTATGCTGTGTATGGCTTAGCCTATTTCAGCCATCCGGAAGATGTAGGCATCACGTTCCTCCGAAACGCCGGAACAGGCTTATCCTACACGGTGTACGAATCCAGAAGACCATCATGTGAGCGTTTTCCTCATGTTTGAACAGCTGTAGTTCAGAAAATTATTCAAGTTTCAAGATAATGTAACGACTTCGTGAAAACTACTGTCTTGTGGTATATGACTTTATTGGGAGATATGTACCGACGTTTCAGAAGAACCTACTGAATGCATCATCAGGGTGCATTTACGGGGTCATGTCCAAGAAGGCAGTTATCTTTACAGGCACGGCAGTGAGAACTTCATATCTGACCAATGCCCTTGTGTCTCTTCATCGCCAGCCCGAGCCACTGCCCGGTGTTTACCAGGAAGCCATCTTGAAATTCCAGCAGTGACAAGCATTTGGTTGTTTGGGTGGTTACTTGATTCACCAGAACAGCGACAGATGAGAGGGAGCAAGTGATTTATGAACCGCGAGACAATCGACTAGTATCGATCGACCCAGCAGCTCCATTCCATAACACTGCCTCTTACATCAAATAATCGCTCAGGGATTGAATTATTAATAAGGCCTTTTCTGCCGTGGCTTGAAAATACCTCAGCAACATTAGGAAGGGTAATCACCTCTGGGGCCGCAGTACGTTTTTTGCAGCTCTTTAGGGTGCCCTGATTGTTTGTTTTGCACTAAGTAAAGAAACAGTAACCCTAGCAGGACCACGCGAAAGTTGAACGCAGTAACCCGCCTTTGCCCATGATCCTGAACCAGTTTCATCCAACGTCCGTCCTCACAACATATTTCCCTAACATCTGTCTAACTGAATAATACTGATATCAGAACCAGAAGGTTCAAACACCGTCAATGCCAAATCCCGCCATTAGGCACGATCCTGAGCTGGTTCTCACCACATTCTTTCCTCAAAACCTTTTTCCCTAAGATCCGTTTTATTAATTAACTCCCCTGTAGCAGAACCCGCTAATGCCAAAGCCCACCACTGAACACGACGCGTTAGTCTATATCACTTCTTCACATCCTGAAAATCAACTTGCTTAAAGCCCGGTAGTTCTTAAGCATCTCGTAGCACTACATCCGTGTGGTGTAGTAGGTACTTTTGTATTTTCAAAAATTCTCTGCTGTTTTCCCCATCGACCGACCACCTTTCTCGTACCAGACATCATCAATTTGAGTCTGCATAGAGCATCGCACAAGTAGCTGTGCGTGCTGCATATTGTCTGTATGTGCAGCAGGAAATTACACTTTTTTTTTTTTAATATTCAGAGGTGGTTGTCCTGGAAATAACCATGGATGATATAAATTGAATGGGATGGTAACCAGAGTTCTCTGATACATTCTGATTTATGCCAGTACTTTTATCAGGCGACCGCAGCATCCCTGGATAATGGCCGTGTTTCTGTTTCCTAAGTTCAGCTTCGCTGTGTAAAACCGTTCACCTTGCGAGGCTGAAGAATATTGAAAGTAAACCTGAAGTTAGCTATGCATTTTGAGTTCACAGTAAGTAAAGCTCTTGTACCCCTCAACAACAAATCGTTACAAATAATTCCTTGTAGAGTAACAATCTTCTGAATGGAAATTACATAAACAATAACTTTTTGTCTCGTCTTCTAATCGTATTGTTTTTCTCAGTCTTTTCAGTTCTCTTCATCTCTTCCTTTATTATCGATCCATTTCCGTTTCATTCTGAACTCTTCTTGTTCCTATCCAAAGTTTCACTATCCTGTCCCTTGTCTTTCTCTTACCCTGATCTTTCTTCTTTTTTCTTCCACACTTCCCACTCCTCTTTGCTACTGTTTCTCCGTTATTCTCTCCCTGTTTCTTCCTTGATTAATGTCCCAACCGGCATATTGGTGTACCGAGGACTTAAAAGGAATAAGTAACTCGGCACTATCAATTTGGTACAAACTGTATTCGCTTTTTTTTTTTAATTACACGAGTTCCATCTGCACCAGACAGACGTTCAGCTGATGGAGAAACATCCTGTTGTCACGGAGGAACAAGAACTGTCGCTGTCCTGCTAAAAGCCCTTCATTGCCGGTTACGTAGCATAGGATGGTAATAAATCGCATTTTCCAGAAATTTATGATTTAAAAGGAATAAAATATTCTGTTTCAGCTCGTAGTGAATCAGCAGAATTAAACACACACATTTATATTGAACAGGCTGTTCTTAATGAAATATTTTGTGCTAAATTGCAGCAGAGTATATTCGGATTATCTGTACGATTTTTTTTTAGCTAATAAGATAGTAGCTTGGTTTATTACGTCCTTAGACAGCGCAGTATTTCTCAGTCATTATACACGGCTGCTCGTAGTACTTTTTTTTATCTGGAGGAACTGGGCTTGACACTTTAAGGTCGTTGTAGAGATTTTTGGGATGGCTGATGAGGCCTTTTCATGCCTCTATGATTGTCGTGTTCTATGTGTCTGACAATGCGCTAAAGAAAGACGTGCTGTATGAGAAAGAGCTGAGGTCGAGGCGACAGCTGTATTTGGAGAAGCTGGTAATGGTAGGCAGTGACATTTGTAAAGGATCTGAGTGTAACATTTCTTCCTTGATCGATATTGATGTCAAATACATTGTCAGAAAATGACATTATTCACTTACATATTGAGAGATTAATTACAACAGATCAGCTTCCTGAACCAAGTAGTTCCACCTACACCTGTTCGTACATGGTGTTCTGTGCTACTGGGTTTCGTTTCCGAGCTGAAGAATGTGTGTAGTAGCGTCCGGGTGCTGTTTGAGTCCCACATCCTTCTAAAGTCTCTGTGTTAGTAATTATATGGCCGTGGTTTCAGAATCCGCCACTGCTTAAATTATATGTGCTGTTAACTTTTGCTGTTCCTTGAGAACTGTTCACTTTTTACAGTTTCTGTTTCAGTATCCTTCCTTGTTTTGCAGTTTCTGTTTCAAGGCATTATCCGACTGCTATCAAAATAGTGTCGTGTTATTATCAATGCAGTGTCCGGCTGCTTTCAAGGCGCGGTCCGGCTGCTATCAAAGCAGTGTCCACTTATAGGAGCAGTGGCCGGCTACTACCGAAGTAGTTTCTGGCTGCTTTCAAAGGAGTGTCGGATGATTATCAAAGCAGTTTCCTGTTGTTACCAAACAATGTAAGGCTGCTATCACTGCAGTGCCGGGTACTATCAAAGCAGTGTCCGATGTATATTAAAGCAGTGTCCGGTGATTATCAAAGCAGTGTCCGGCTGTTACCAAATTGTGTACGGCTATCATAGCAGTGCCGGGTACTATCAAAGCAGTGACCGGTGTCTATCAAAGCAGTGTCCGGTGATTATCAGAACAGTGTCCGGCTGTTACCAAACAGTGCACAGCTACTGTCACAGCAGTGTCCGGTTACTATTAAAGCAGTGTTCGACTACTATCACAAGAGTGTCCGAATATATTATCAAAGCATTGCCCGGCCACTTTCAAACCAGTGTCCATTTACTATCAAACCAGTGTTCGGCAATTATCAAAGCAGTGTGGCTGTTATGAAAGCCTTATACGGCTGCTAGTACAAAGGTGGCCGGTCATTGTGAATGCGGCTTGCAGAGACGCCGTTACTTCTTAAATTTCATATTCTGGTGTCCGGATACTGTCTACAAAACATGTGCTTGCATCCTATTTTGAGATTTAGCCGTTTTCTTAAATATGTCTATTTTTTATTCCGTTGCGGTTTTGATACTTTGCTGCGTTTGAAACTATTGTAGTAACATCCGACTGTCATTTATTATTCGGTAATTATTTCTGTTTTTCGCATATCATCCGTCTTTTGTTCATAATTCGTATCATACAGTTTAGCGAAGAGCAGCACAGTATTTCATGTACTGCAACCGATATACTGCAACGATTCATATGTGTCTTATTTTGTCCTTCGTACCCACTCACAAGAACATTAACACTGTGTTGACGTCACAAGATCTCACTGAGAACGATATTCAGGTTGAACCACTTGAAGGAAGCGAAGCGTCTTTGCTTCGTCCAAAAACTTTTATTTTTGGTATTATAACCGTTATAGTTAGTTTGTTTTACGAGGTGTTAAAGTTATACATTTGATAGGCCGAATAGATTTGTTTAAAATTAGTAACTTTAGTTTTGGGTGGACTGACGATTGTAACGGATTTGTATAGCAGCTTAGAGGGATAGAGAGAGTGAGAGAGTGACAGTGATAGTGAGAGAGAAGACCAGTAAGACGCGAGGAGATTCTGTTAGTACGATACGTTAATAGCATTACGTAAGTGAGCCAATAGAAATAAAGTATTTAAAATTTTGACTGTTGAACCTATTAGGGAGTAGTGGGATTTAACAGTTAGCCAATTGGGAAGAGTAAGATTGTTTAAGGGGGGAGTGGGGGATGGATTTGAAACTGTGCGAGTTTGAAATTTTAATGCAAGTCTCTTTCCTACCTAGGATGCAATAAGTCGTGTTTAAATTACACTGAGGTTGACAGTGCATAGATTATCAACGGCGCTTCCATACACGCGAACATCTGTAAGTTTTAATAATCTGGTGATATAATACAAAGAATATTTTATGGTGTACAATTATTTATTCCCGTTTTGCTACTTAGAACACTTAGATTCGCTGAGATTAGGACATTCGAAACGACTGATGAGCTGGGTTGGATTATAGTGTGAAGTTAGGTAATATTCATAACGACATGGACGATATTGTGCAGGGGCCTACTGTACCGGGGATGAAACGTCAAGAATGAGGTTGTTGTGCTTTAAGCGTGCAAGTAACATTCCTATGAGTCATCAGTTTTGACCCTATTCCATTACTGGTGTAGAACTGCAAAACCACAGAGGTTAAAATACTCCATTGTTATACCGGGCATACGGTACCGCACTGCTGCCACCAAAAGTGATATTCTGGGTATTGTCGGTCAGCACACGATTTCCGATCAATTGATGTCAGTTACTGATTCAATTCGACGCTCTTTGTTGAGGTAGCGTGACGTAATGTCTGATAGCTTTTGTTATGGGAACAGTGGCGTATGTCGGCTTTAAGATAAATTGTGATCTCGTATTCTGAGGGAGAGATAAAGATTAATTACATTTGAGAACAGAGAGCCTGGGAGAATGTTTATGTTTGAACTTAATTGTTTAGTCTAATGAAAAATAAGCAAAATTATGCAGATTCCAAACAAAATTTTGTCTTTGCCACTGAATTTTGTGAAATAGAAAAGCGTGAGATGATACGTATGACTGCATTTTAGACTTCGTCCTTGTCTTGGATTCAGACACGTTTCGGAAAGTGGATTTATCTCCCTTACTTCGAAAAAAAGGTCCCTACTCAGATAGGCTTACTTATAATGGACTAGTTCACACATTGTACACCGAACAAGTTTGAAGCCTGAAAAAGAGAGAGATTTATGGAATAAATGTAGGATCGTATATGACAGGAAAGTTGTGGGAAAAGTAAGAGGCAGTTAATTTCGTAGTGGCTTTTGTTATAAGTTTCCCAGGCTTCGTCCGCTCGTCCTTCTGATAATAGAACGGCGAAGGAAGTTGTAATGAGTGCTATTAAAATATCATCAGGAGGAGACAAGAATAGGAAAATTTCCAAATAGAAAATTTAATCGTAAACGCAAGCATTAGCCCATGTATGTTTGGTAAAAATCCATCACACTTCAAACACCTAAGAGGACGGAGAGAAATGAGATGGGGATATGTGACAGAATTATACCAAACGCTACGCTGAGCGCTGTGATGCATAAAGAGGATGAGATTTCGCACAAAACCAGAAAACAGTACACCAGATTAAAAATTAGATTGATCACACTTGTAACATCCTGGACGAAAAGATGTCAAAAAGTGACTTATGGATTATGCATTGGAACACGTCCCACTGGTAGAATTTTACAGCCTACTTGTTGGGATTTCGACCCCTCCTCAATAAGATTTTCCATTACGCATTAATATACTACTACTACTATGTACACGATTGTGAAGATGAAGTAACTGAAATATATACTTTATCTTTACCAACATAGGGGTGCTGTTTACGTAAAAACGCTTGAAGGGATACAAGGTGGGTGCAAGAGGTTACTTAACTGTGGGTAGTTCAGTTGCTGGGCAAGGAACTTGCTTTGTAAGTTTAGTGAGCATCATTCGCAGCTGAAGCAACAGACGTTTGATTACAGAACAGTATGTGATTTATGGATCCAGTATTAGTTCGCACGTGAATCTGCTTCCAAGAGAACCTTCATTGAAGACCACTGTGACTTAGGCAATGGTAAATGTGTTTGAACCGAGACTGGATGCGGATCTATGAGATGGTTCGATTCCTGGATTTTTAACAATGCTACCTTCGATGCATAACATGCATAATCTCCAATTATATGTTGGCTTAGTTAAGTAATCTGCTATCAAGCTCTATGTAAGGACTCTGTTGTATTTTTCACAGATTTTAACAGTTCGGATAACCTTATTAAGAGATGAAATTTTGGTTAGTATTTCTCTCATATAAGGCCACTCTGGTCTTCTTTAAGTAGCTGGCTATAAACGGGACTATTGAGTAGGCCACCGTAGTAGTACTCCACCGCTCAAAGTGCACTGGATTTGTACATGTACCAACTGCTGTAATGTTAAGAAACTTTTGCATTGTGCCACACAGCGCATATGTTTTGATGTTTTATGTACGCCTATGATCGCAATAAACAGCGATTATTTTCCAAAACAGGTTTAAGGGGTTGATAGTAATGGACTTGGCGTTTGTTTTCTGCAGGTAGGTGCTGAATTTTGTGTGTAATTCACATGAATTTCAGCCTTCAAAATATTAAACTTCTGATCAGATCAGTTGGTTGTTTTCGTGTATATCCTCACGTCAGTCAACAATGGTTCACTAGGTCTTTGAATTCGACTACCACTCCATTCTTCCTTGTCGAATGCGATACCCGACAGAACACCTACGTGTGCTTCTAACTTCTGCTCTCATTTGACGCTGAATAACCCGTGCATCTGATTCAGCCTTGTTGTGCAAGTCAGAAAGTAACGAAACAGGCAGCGTACGTGTAACGTAACACTGAGGCGCTTTCGCTTAACCGTTTTTGCCATGGTGAAGCAATAATTATTACATGTTTTGAGTGTGAGTCTGTGGTCCTAGCTATCCAGTATGCAAAGCGCACGCGGCGTGCTATATTGTCGTGAGTGGCCTGTCTGGCTGTACCATACTTTAACCGACATTATCTCATAAACAGCACGATTTTCTAAACAAAATTAAAGTAGTTATTGAACATAAAATGTGTGTTTTGATTTTCTCTGCAACTTTTGTCCGATCACGTTTCTCATTCTAAGAAGAATTCAGCGTTATATTATCAAATTTACATAGGTATTCATGTAAAGAGTCCCGTTATTCTTGTCAGATTTTAATCGAACTTGGATTTTCATGACGATTTTCGAAAAACTCAAATATCAGATTTCATGAATATCCGTATATGGGAGCCGAGTTGTTTTATGCCCAAGGTCGGACGGGCAGACACGAAGAAGCTAATAGTCGCTTTTCAGTTTTGCGAACGCGTATAAAAATCACTCAAGTGGAAGTTGAAGGAAGAAACGAACATGTGCCGCTTTTGCTGGGAAGTAAATTTGCAAAGTAACTTACGGGTGACTGGTTCCGATTCCTTCTCTTTAGTTCATAATGCTTCTGCGTTTTAATTGCGATGCGTTCTCTTTGTCATGAAAGGAACGGCGTGCCATTGTGTGGCGTTCCAGACATTGGGAGTGAAGACACTGGATCTTCGGTCGCTGGACTCTGGGATCATATGATTGATGCTTTTCTTTTCTTTTCATTCTTGTGGACCTGCTGCCTGTCGGCCTGTTCTGTAACTAAATGAAAGTACTTGGCGCGATATTGTGGCCACACTACCACCGAAAGCCACTTTAAAATAGCGACCGCTGCAGTTTTGAATGGTTTTTATGAAATTTACATTAACGAAGATGTATGAAATTATATCAGTTTTGGTATACTTTCCAGGCTTTAGTTAAATGCCTACTTAAGCGATTAAAACTTTACCAAGGGACACAACCGAGCTTTTTCTCTCCTCACAACTTATTCCTCGGCATTCATTGACTGATTTCTAGGAACGTTCGCGAAAAGCTCCTATTACCTTCGTGATATCCATCCGTCCGGATTTCCATGATATTTGATACTACTGTGAAACCGTGTAGAGAAGAACCGAATTTGGTTAAAATTGGTTAAAATTTTACGTGAAACTGTAACTAAGTTTTATTGTTGCCGGCGACATTAAATCGTCATGAAAGCGCTTACTGTAACTGAAATGGTGTCAGTCTTAGTCCGTCCGTCTCTCCATCTGTCTGTACGCATTAGACGGGTATAAGTGAAAATTTATGTTAGGGACTTCAGTGGAAATCTGTCGCGGAATTCCAAATGTGGTTAAAAGAGGGAAGAAATACCTGGCCCTGTTACGTGCAGACGTAAGTACGCCTTGTTGTTGTCAGAAACGTAAAGTCGCCATGCAAGCGCTGTCTTCGAGTGAATTGTTATCAGGCTGTTAGGATACCCGAGATGGTATAAGCATTACGCGAACGCGCAACAGTGTTACGTTATGTATATATTACCTATCTTGTTGCTGTTCTGGTCTGGGAGCTCAAGGTTTCAACATAGCTGGTAAGGATGTCGGTCGTTCGACGCTATCCTGAGCCAGTTCAGTGCACCTCCCATCCTCACCACCTATTTCCCTGAAGTCCATCTTACTACTTAATCAGCTATGATAACAGAAGCCGAAGGTTGGACACTGCTAATAATAAAGCCCGCCATCGGAATCGACCCCTGAGCCAGTTCCATCAGCCTCCCATCATCAACTATTTCGCTAAAGTACATCTTATTAATTGCCAGTCCCAGTGGCCGCGCGGTCTAAGGCGTAGGTCTACGGCCGCTCGCCCGCTGAGATTGTGGGTTCGAATCCCACCGGGGGCATGGATGTTTGTCTGTTGTGAGTGTTGTGTGATGTCAGGTAGAGGTCTCTGCGACGGATTGATCACTCGTCCAGAGGAGTCATACCGACTGTGGCGCGTCGTTGTGTGTGATCAAGAAACCTCGAATAAGGAGGCTAAAGTCCGCTACGGTGCTGCGGAAAATACAACCAAATAGGGTTGTAACGCCAAGAAAACAAACAAAGAAACATCTTATTAATTATCCATCCGTTTGATAGCGGAAACGCAGATATCAAAGGTGGCCATTGGACGCGATCCTGCGCCACTGTTCCCGTCCTGAAGTATATTTCTTCCCAAGATCCGTTTTAATATTATACTTCGGTCTTTTTTTTTTAACAATTCAGTTTGTTCTTTCAAAGGGATTTTACCGACCAAAATATTTTACTTTTGCCAACATGAATCCTTACCGAATTTTTCCACATTATAGTAGTTACTCCGTAATCCGGACCCCGGTAATCTCGATCCACAAGTAATCCAGAAAACTTTGGGCCAAATATAACCCTCTTGTACCTGGTAATCCGGTCTTTTGCCGGATCACCGAGGGGAAATCTGAGACAATCCGTACCGCGAGCCTGGTGGAATGAGTGGAGCGGGAAGGGCCAGCCAGTCTTTTAACTGCTCAGCAGTATGGACGTGATCTGTCGAGTGTCATAGCTCACTCTTTCTCTTATTTCGCGACGCACGTTCCTTTATTGTTACCATTATTATTTTTTATTATATTTGTGCAAGGTATTTACAATTTTATACCTGAAACAAATCACGTTTCTAAGGTATATAATGTTGCAGCTATTCTGTAGTTACAGTTCGTGGCAAATGTAATGCTGTTTTCAATGTTTATTATTATTATTATTATTATTATTATTATTGACTTAATCACACTTATCAGCGTCTGTCTGCTGGGAAATCTTCACCTGTCCCAGACTGTCGGTGGGATTGTCTCAGTCAGGGGAAGGAAATCCAGCCTATCCACTAAGAGGTATTATTATTATTATTATTATTACTATTATTATTATTATTACGTCTTGTTAAGTGCAGTATTTAGGCTGTAAGGAGTTACACTTCAGTTGCGAATGATCTTAGAATGTTGTCTATAACACGAAGTTCCCTCTCGATGATCCGGATTGCCGGGTAATCCGGACCACCTCTCTTCCATATAGTCTGGATGACGAGGGATTACTGAGCTAACATTGCCATTGCGTTTATACTCGGAGTTGTTTAAAGACGCTACAAGCGTCCAAGTCTTTGTGGCGTCGAATTTGTGTTTTATTGATGAATGATGAATCGGAAAGTATTTGAAAGGGAGCATTTATTGCCCTGTCGAGGTACCATCTCGGCATTTGGTTTCTGCGGCCGATACTCGAACAAGATGCTTCCCGAATATAGACCTAGAGCATTTCTGCAGCAGCAGCAGTCTATTATGTGCTTTTGTGTTGATATGGATGCTGGATGTTCTGTAAATAACAGGTGTGAAGAACGGAGACGTCAGACATGCTGATGTCAAATGTAACCGGATGATCACATGGCCTTGTGGAACTTGCTAACTCCTCTTCTGCAGAGGACTGTCTGGTGAGCTGTGAGGTAATCTAGTCGGATAGAGAAACGAGGTAGCAGTTCACTGTCCGAAGATTAGCTACGATAAACCGAGTATCGCTAACCAGTTTCACATGTGTTGACTTTCCTCGGAATTACCTATTGTAGTTTGCATGTTGATTTTTAACTGTTCTCGACACATGTTTGCCTGTTGTCTTTGCCTAGCCCCTATTAGCATCTCTTGACTTTTATGAAAGTATGACGTAATGTACTTGGAATCGTCTAAATTCTGCGATGATCACTGATATGTTGTGGGCGTAGTCTATAAACGGGGTGTCTCCAAGTGTCAGTAAATAATTACAGATATACTAATGAATTTCTTTCTACATCAGATCCTTTTTGAAATTTATGCACGCTTGTATGAAGTGAATAGGCCTACGATCTGCGATTGTTAATTGTGAGGCGTGAGTTAATTTCGAAGGAAGTTGTGGTGACAAGTTAATAATGGAAAAAGCCACGCTTTTTTTCTTTTTACTCAACCAGCTCAATAGCTAATCAACCATATGATACATTACCAACTGATTTGCCACACCATGTTGATCGCACTTGGTTTATAAGACCAGAGGATTTCTGATATGAAATGTGGTTTCCATCTTTTTTTCTGTTACTGTGTATTTAGAGAAAACATTTGAAATTAAATTAAGTCGCGAATAAAATGGTAGAAACCCGAGAAAACTAAGGTCAAGTATCAAGCAACTTGGTCGGATTTCACGATTTTATACACATAACATTAATCAGTGCTATGGCCGCCAGCGCAAATAAATAAGGGACAGAGGTACCGCATTATTGCTGTTCACCGGGCGTGTCTTGTGGCGTTCATTGTTACCTACTGTCACTGCAGGAAAGTAAAGGATCGAACTGGCCGCAAGTAACGTACGTAGCTTAAAGGAAGACGTAGTGGGTCAGTACGGAACCATTCACACAGAACGAGAGGTTTACATTCGGATGACCGTCACGCTGGAAATGACAAGCGTGCTTACCTTGCGAATCTGCGTACAGATCTTATTATTCTCTGCGTCCTGTGAATGATACAGTTTGTCAAGGAATCTGACAGATAGAAGAATCTGCTACTTCCATCTTGCAGTGTAGAATCCTGGCTGGTTCCTCCGAAACGTCCATACGTTTCTGCCAGGCTACTTGGTATCATCACTGTGTTTGTGTATGATTTACTTAAACGATGCTGTGAGTAGCTCTGACGGTGGACCTATAGCGCTGAACGGCTGGATGATTGTGAATAATGAACTGGTGGGTTGTGAAACGGGCGGCCGTAGCTTGATTTATGGCACTGTATTGTAATATCCCTGAAGGGAGGTGCCATGAATTTGGGGACAGCATGTATCTCCGGACCAGTAATACCTACTTTCTGGCCTAACACACGGCCGTTACTACTCGGACGATATTAACGTTCAAAGACTTTGCTTCAGAATGATGTTCTGAAGAGAGTGTTTGGAACGAAGAGGAATAGTGGCAGGAGGGTGGAGAAAATTACTTAAGGAGGACCTTCATATTCTGTACCCTTAACAAAATATTGTTGGAGCTAAGATAGTGTAATCAGTGTAGTGACTAGGCTACGGCCTGGACAGCCAAAATAAATAAGTTATACGGCGCTTTCAAGCGTTCGTACCGGCTCTGGCCCCCCACCCACCCTCCTATTCAGTGGCTACCGGTTGCTTTTACCCGGGAGGAGGGGAGGGTAAACTGGCCTGGGCGTGAAGCTGACAAATTACTGAACCTGTAATTCCGAAGTCACGAATTAATGGAGTTATACCTTTACTTTCTCATATACTACCTTAATGAGGTGCAGATCAGCAGTTTACTTTCACTTTTTGCAGATGTTAGAATTTTCCAGTCAAAGGGGGTGAGAAGGTCGGAACATGAAGGACGTGTGAAGGTGAGGTAATTGCAGAAGATTACTTACTTACTTACTTACTTACTTACTTACTTACTTACTTACTTACTTACTTAATCCATGAAGCAGAGTCCTTCTTGAGAATTTAATCTATTCTCAGGTAGTCAAGAAATCCCCCGCATTTTATGGAACCCGAAGGTTCATTACCGCATTCACAAGTGCCCGCCACCTGTCCCTATCCTGAGAATTACAGAAGATTAGTCCATAAAACCTACAAGTAAAAGACTCATTGTAATAAATGCACGCGGATGGAAGGGTGATATTGTAGCTGTTTTAAGCGAAATATTTTTATATGTCGTATGTGCAGGTTTAAGTAGATTGTACTTTAGAGTCTTCAAAGGAGTGATGCCTGTAGATTAAGATTGCTGGTGTCCACAGCAGCGGGCGTGTTGTGAATAGAAAACAGCAGACTGTCTCTCTGTGCCTTATCTTTGCCCGCCCTTTGCACTCTTCACAGTATAACTCGTAATGCGTGTTTATGTTATTTCAGGAGAGCAAGTGACCAATGTGCATCATAAACTGCAATGAACTATGACCATGTTCCCTACTAATTATAGTAATTAGAGCTTGTAGCGCGCATAATTATTAGCGCATTGCTTTTAGTGCACCGTGACATTTGAAAACGAATCATACAGACTGCCACAAAAGTTAACTCTTCGTGCTTTGATGTAGGAAGCAAACGGGGAGGAGAACGTGGAGCTTAAAGTTAAGTATTTTTCACCCTGTTGACTGTACCTAGTGGAGTTATAGTTCGAAATGTGTTGGCAATATCTGCTAAAAGGCTTCAAACCGAGGAAATTAAAATGACCAAAATGTTGAGAGATTTAAATAATATTAATGATTTTTGTACATTAAATGGACACTATACACTACACTTTTCACCTACATTGAAAATTACTACTACTAGTACAACTACTACTACCACTACTACTACTACTGCTACTACTACTACTATTATTATTATTATTACTACTACTACTACTACTACTGCTACTGCTACTTCTACCACCACCACCACCGGAATATTAACAAAAGGTTTGATGAAAATCAGGAAAACATAAGTAGATTCACTACAAAAGACAGCTGTACTTGGAACGTCACATATGACCCGTAATGTACTGCAGTCTGAAAATTGAAGCCTAAGCGTTGGGGATCACCGTTGGTTCAACAGAAGTACCAGGAAGAAAAGGCATGTGACAAAGTGACATAATAATAATAATAATAATAATAATAATAATAATAATAATAATAATAATAATAATAGTGTCTGTGATATATTATTATTATTATTATTATTATTATTATTATTATTATTATTATTATTATTATTATTATTATTATTATAGGATTTTTGTCGAATAAACCAAATATTTTTTATGCACATATGCGTTAAGTGTAAGGTGGATAAGAAGGGTGGACCGACTTTTACCCAACTTCCGCGCTGGACCAACATCCTTTACAGCGTCGGATATTACTCACCCAATAACAGTGTCACATCGCATCACATCGCAGAAAATTTGAATCTTCAGCGACACGTCTGTGGCACCTTGGGTCTCACAAACAAAATCTGTCAACAAAACTTGCAGCCAGATGTGTTTGAGTATGAAGTCACAAATAGAGCAATAATAAAACAAGCCTGGGTTAGTTTGTTATGTTTGAAAAGTAACTGGAAGTCAGTGTAGTAAAACGATTTCTTGCAGGGTTTTTTAATTCAGTTAAGTTGTGGGTACTGCTGATTGCTTGCCAGGATGATTTGCCAAACGTGAAGTTTTACGATGGTGAATTACGTGTAGCATTACGCGGTTACTGCACTAGGTCACAGTTTGATGTTCCGATAACGACATCGTTTCTGGAACTGGCTCTACTTCCAATGTGAGATGAAATTGTTAGACGATAGTAAGTTTGATATTAGCTCTGTCTTTCAGACACACTTCGGGTTGTCTCTGCCGTCCCTTTCACCTGACGACAGAAACAGATCCTGTTGCCGAAATGTTGTGTTAGACCAGTGATGGGCAAACTTTTTTAGGAGCGGGCCCAAAAAAATTTTTTGGCGGGTCATAGTGATTTATTATAAAACTCAATAAAGACTAAAAAAATATTATTTTAAAAATTCTCCTTTCAAAATCTTGTTTCTGTTTTTAAGAATTTAAATATAATAGC
>Ga0209629_10000787_pt1 | contig 18419 bp, 13 predicted proteins | sample TergutCu122P5_FD_187286 | JGI IMG/M metagenome (GOLD analysis project Ga0209629, IMG submission 187286) | Cubitermes ugandensis P5 segment gut microbial communities from Kakamega Forest, Kenya - Cu122 P5 (SPAdes) (version 2) | ecosystem: Host-associated > Arthropoda: Insects > Digestive system...
ATATTGCCAACAAAACTTTTCGTCAGGAAATTGTGCAAGAAATTCCTGAAAATCTTTTGGATATTTTTCTTCTGTATTCATCTTGCAAAGTTAATACTTTTTACTTGCTTATTCCGTATAAGCAATTTATTTTTTTTTCTTTTTTTCTTGTTTATGTCATTTTTGACAATTACCTTTGTCATATATTTATTGTGGGCTATGCCTGCGAGCGGGAACTGTCGGAATCGTCGGAAAACGAGAAAGAAAAGGCGCAGGCAATTGATCAGGCGAAAGCCTGGTATGAGGCAAACAGAGGTAGTAATAACGATGTGACGCTTCGCTCGGGAAACGGGAATAAACTTACGTTACGACCGAAATGGAGTCTTTCGTCTTCAGGGCAGAATGCAACTTATGATGTGGTAGAAACGGCAATTACAGCTGATCATGTATTTTGTTTTATGGATGAGGCGCGAAAAGAAAAGTATAAGGAAACTCAGGATGAGCGCTATTTATTATCTAAAACAACTTTAGTGATTCGGAAAAACAAGGAAACAGGCGAAACGGAAGGTTTCCTGATGACGCTTATTCCGGATTTATCTTACTTGGAATCAACATATTTCGAACCGTTCAAGAAAAACAACTATCTGAAGCGGGATAAAAAATTCAGCGGACATGTTTTTTATCACGATATGGAGGGTCGTTTTGTGAACGGGTGGAGATATGAAGGTGGAAAAGTATATCCCATAGAATTGATTCCAAGGGAAGAAGGAGCTGCCAATATAGAATTACGGGCAGGTGGGACAGCAACTTGTGATATAGTGGTAGTCTATATTGAAATAACAGAATGTTCCCCAATTGTAGAATATACGAGTGGCGTACTGACAGAGATCGGGATAGAATGCGGCACTTACGGCGGTTATGAAGCGCTTCCTTATTGTGACGGAGGTTCTACTGACATCGGCGATGGAAGTGGAGATTACGGCGGAGGAGGAGGCTCTGGTGGAGGTACAACAGTACCTACAAATCCTCCATCTTTACTTGATAATCCTTGTAATAGCGGAGCCACCGGAAATGCAAACAACAATACCCTGCTTGCTAAAACAACTATCAAAACAGGTATGGACGACGTATTGACAGATAAGGCAAAAAACAGTGCTAATGAATGGTCGGTATCTATTGGAAAGAATTCGGATGGCTCCTTTAGCGTATCAGCAGCTCAGGATAATGGAAGTATTAGCGGTACAATTCCTCCTGTTCCTTCAGGCAGCTATTATGCAGACGGGCACAGCCATGGAGTTACCATATTAAATGATGGAACAAAAATACCTTCTATTGGAGTGCCTTCCCCCGGTGATTTATATGGTTTTTTGCAGAATGTGGTAAACTATCCAACATACCAAACCAGGTATGTTTATGGGATAAGTAATCAAATTGTAAACGGAGTCAGCGTTCAGGTTTCCGAAACATACGCAATAAACGTTTATGATCGAGGGGCGGTAGCTGCTTTTCTTGCGAAATACCCTGCTAATACTAACTTGATGAATGGTCTAAATGGCTGGGTGCATGAAACTAAACTTTTCGATGCATATGATTTTGCATTAAAAAACTTTAATAGCAACGGAACCTATTTTTTTGTGCCGGATGCCGTTGCCTTAGCTTATATTATGAGCCTTTTCAATATGGGAGTAACGCTTTCAGTGAAAATGGATAACGGCTCTTTCATGATAATCAGCGCTCAGACGGATAGCTCAAACAATACAACAATAAGTGTAACGCTTTGCAATAATTAATAATTAAGAATATGAAACAGATAATAAAACTGACAATCATTTTAAGTCTTTTTGCGCAAGTTTGTTCTGCACAAAAAGTAGTGACAGAAGAGGAATACAAAGTTTTGAACGACAGTATTATTTCTCTTTTAAAAATCGCAGAGAAAGATGCGAACAAATGCGTAGGCAAGCCATTTTTGAAGTTGGTAAAGCATTTTGAGAAATGCGGATTGAAAATAACTTCAGCATCGTATGGTCGTTACGATAATCAAATGCTATATCCTCAAAATGTTTACGGAATTTCTGTAGCGTTCATATCAAACGAAACAGACAGTTTAAGGTGGAAGTATAATTTACTTACTCCCAAAGTATTTATAGATTTTGAAGGAAGCAAACCTTATGGAAAGGCTTTGAGTTTATTCAGAGAATATAAAGGTAATTTCACAGAAGAGGTTGAAGCATTTTATTCGGATGCGGTTGTCAAGTCTATAAAATTTGGATTTATGGATGGTGAAATATATTTGCATCCTAAGACTAATCCCAAAGTATGGAAATGGTTGCCTATGTCAAAAGATAAGGTAAAACCTTCGCAGGAATGATAATATAGCGTTAAACATATTTTTCTCATTACAGGAAAATTTATTTGAGGAGGAAGATATGAAAACAATGTATTTAATAGTTGCAGGAATAATATGGGCATTCGCTTGCCATACAGGCTTGGCACAGGATGCCGGAAAAACGTTTCCTAATGATTCGGTAGAAAAAAAATTTTATAAGGAGAGGTACGATGTGAATGATTATTCATCATCTACTAATTTGAGGTCATCCGGGCCCCCAATCACTTCTATATCGATATGGAATAAAAATAAAGACGTATGGAGGGGTCGACTTAGTAATAGTAATGGTTGTTCTAAGATAAAGGAAAGCGATCCGATTGCCGATGTAATCAAAAAAGCCCTGTCTAAAGCCAAAATCAAAACATTGGCTTCTGGCGACAATAGCAGGATTGAAATTTATTTTTTTTACAATGTCAAGACGGGAAAAGTTGTCTATACGGGTTTTCGTTTAAGTGGCGTTGCTTTATCTGAAGATATCCATTCCGAAACAGCGCTCACGTTGAGGGATATTTACCGCTTGGAAACACTTTTAAAGGGGTATCGTTTCATTATACCGGAAGGTTGTGCTAATCGGGATACAAACGATTCTTGTGGAACTTTTGCATTATTCTTCCGGTTTTCCAAATTAGTGGAAGAAGCAAAATAGTTTGATAAATATTAATAACCACTTCGGGGTTGCCAGAATGAAGAGATGCCCTTTAACTCCGAACCGCGCCTTCGGATTCATTCGGGGGTGAGGAGCATGGATTGCTTCGTACCTCGCAGTTCGCAATGACGACGCATTATAAAAACGACAATTTGAATTGTACCCGAAAATGATAGATTGTTTGGGTTTTCCTGATTTTTTTTTAATTTTGCAGGCTCATAATGATTTGGTATGGCAAAAAAACAATCTTCGGGGAAACAAAATGAAAACGCTTTCCGGCTCGATAACTTGAAGCAGTTTGTTAAAAGTAATGCAACGCATTTTTTTGCAGGCTTATTTGTTTTTGTAACTGCAATTTACGCTTCTGTCGCTATGGTATCGTTTTTCTTTACCGGCGCAGCCGATCAAAGTAAAATCGAACATGTTCCTTTTTACCAATTGAGCAGCGTGGACGGAATAACCAATTGGATGGGAATGCGTGGAGCTATCCTGAGCGAATGGCTGATGAACAAGGGATTCGGCGTTTCTACTTTTTTCCTCCTGCTGTTTTTGGCATTTGTCGGTTTACGCTTAATGAAAGCCAAATACGTCAGCCTGATCAGATATTTCATTATTTGTTCCCTCCTCACCATTTGGACTTCGGTTACTTTAGCTTTGATTTGCCATAGTTTCAGCTTATTTTCCAATACCTTTTTTTCTATCGGTGGAGTTCATGGCGATCATTTGTCTGCTTGGATGCTTAAAAACTTTGGCGCCACGGGTACAATCCTGATAATTATTGTTGTACTGATTCTTATTCTGGCGATGATTTCTTCCCAAACAGTTCCTTTTTTACAAAAGCTTTTTAATTGGAAACCGAAAATAGGGAAAAAAAGAGATGGAAAAGATATTGAGAAAACTACGTTAGATAATGGTCAGGGAATAACAAATGGAAAAATTTCAGCAGAAAAACCAGAAATAAAAATTAAACCGATTGACTTAAACTCCGGTCCCGGTTTTAAAGTAACTATTGCAAACCCTGACGATGACGATCCGCCTCCTTTGCCTCCAGCTCCGACGATACATGAAAAAAATACAATGTTTAATAATGGAGACATTGACGATTACAATGAATTAGAAAAGTTGGGCGTTTACGATCCGACCCTTGATTTATCATCTTACAAAAAACCCACACTCGACTTATTAAAACGTTACGATCAGGGGAGAATTGAAGTCGATATGGAAGAGCAAAATGAAAATAAAAATAAGATTATACAAACGCTTGAGAAATTCAAAATCGGAATTAAGACCATTGAAGCGACTGTAGGTCCTACCGTTACGCTCTATGAAATTGTTCCGGAAGATGGAATTAAGATTAGTAGAATAAAGAGTTTAGTAGATGATATCGCAATGAACCTGAAAGCTTTCGGGATTCGAATCATTGCTCCTATGCCGGGGAAAGGAACGGTCGGAATTGAAGTGCCGAATAAAGATCCGCAAACCGTTTCGATGTATTCCATTATTGCTTCCAAAAAATATCAGGAATCTAACTTTGAATTACCTATTGCTTTAGGAAGAACCATTACCAATGAAGTATTTATGGTCGATTTGACAAGAACGCCTCACCTGTTGGTTGCAGGAGCTACCGGTCAAGGCAAATCGGTGGGCTTGAATGCTGCAATTACTTCATTATTATATAAAAAGCATCCCGCCGAATTGAAATTTGTGTTGATCGATCCCAAAATGGTGGAATTTGGTATTTATTCTACTATTGAGAAACACTTTCTGGCAAAGTTGCCCGATGCCGAAAATCCAATTATCACCGATTTTACGAAGGTAATTTATACATTAAATTCCCTGACAAAGGAAATGGACGATCGCTACGAATTGTTGAAAAAAGCCGGATCATTAAGAAATGTAAAGGAATACAATGAGAAATTTGTCAGCCGGCGGTTGAATCCTCAAAAAGGACACCGGTTTTTGCCATACATTGTGGTAATTATTGACGAGTTCGGCGATTTGATTATGACAGCAGGGAAGGAAATTGAGACGCCGATTGCACGTATTGCTCAAAAAGCGCGAGCGGTAGGTATCCACATGATTATCGCTACACAACGACCGACAACCAATATTATTACCGGAACAATCAAGGCTAATTTTCCTGCGCGGATTGCTTTCAGAGTTATTTCAGCTATCGACTCCCGGACGATTTTAGATGCCGTAGGAGCAAATCAGTTGATTGGTCGCGGAGACATGCTCTATTTTGGAGGAAGCGACATAACACGTATCCAATGCGCTTTTGTGGACACTCCCGAAGTCGCACGAATTGCAGAATTCATCGGCAGCCAGCAGGGGTATCCAACTGCATTTGAATTGCCCGAATATGTCGAAGACGGCGGAGGAAGCGGAAAAGAATCGAGCGCCGACCTTTCAAAGCTCGATGACCTGTTTGAAGAATCCGCCCGTTTGATTGTAACCCACCAGTCCGGCTCAACTTCCCTTATCCAACGTAAATTTGAAGTTGGATATAATCGCGCCGGACGAATTATGGATCAATTGGAAAAAGCGGGAATCGTTGGTCCCATACAAGGCAGCAAACCGCGCGAAGTATATATTCAGGATGAATATCGTTTAGAACAAAAACTAAAAGAATTAAAAGGATGAAATCAATAGACAAATTATTTTTTACGGCTATCCTGCTCGGAATATTTGCAGCATCGCCGGCATTCGCTCAAAAAGATACAAAAGCCAAAGAAATATTGGATAAAACATCGGCAGCGCTCAATCAAGCGGGGGGATTATCCGCTTCTTTCACAGTAAATATCAATGATGAAATCAACAAAATCAAACAAAGTTTTGCGGGACAAATCTTAGTGAAGGGAGAAAAATTCTATTTGGAAACTCCCGATCAGGCGGTGTACTTCGATGGCAAAACCCAATGGTCGCTCGCTAAATCCATTAACGAAGTCAGTATCCTGGAGCCTCAATCGCAGGACGTCCAAACTTTGAATCCGGTTTCGGTTTTCGATTTATATAAAACCGGTTGCGATTATAAATATAAAGGGGAAAAAGTCAATACTCAAAAACAAAAAGTGCAGGAAATATCACTCTTCCTGAAAAACAACAAAGATGGTATCAAGCAGGTGGATATACAAATCAATCCCAACACCGCGATGCCGGTTTTCTTCCTTATAATTAATAAAGACAAGTCGCAATATCGAATTTATATCAATAAATACCAAACCCAATTAAATCTTCCCGACAGTCAATTTGTTTTTGATAAGAAAAAATATCCGCAAGCGGAAATGAATGATTTGAGATAAAATTTCCCGTCATTGCATCATCCTCATTGACGTTTGTGTTTATAATAATTGCATCGGAATTATCTCGTTTTGGTCGTAAAACATTGATATTCTCGGGATAATATACGCCGTCAACGTTTTATCTGATTCCGGGAACGAAAAGCATTAAGCCACCGCTTTACTGCAATGTTTTGCGCTGCTCTGCTTTTGAATTATTTTCCGAAGGCAAAGGTAAGGATTGTTCTAAACATTTGCAATAGTTGGATGAAAAATTTATTTATCCAGCTCTTCCATCATAGCACGACGGTTAGAATAAACAGACTTGAAATGCGACAAAAGCGTATTGACAATTTCGTTTCCGTTGGGATATTTTTTCATCGTTTTCAAGACATCCGCTACGTACCTGTAATGGTCTCTTCCCATATTTTTAGCTGCGTAATCAGCAATTTGTGAACGATAAAATGCTAACATTCTTTCAGGGTTTTGTATGACCGACGAGATGAAGTACGAGATAAGTTCTTTGCAATGGATAAACACCTGCAACAAAAAGAACAGGAAATTGCGACCATTGAAGCCAAACTGCAAAAGGTAAAGCAGGATTACGAACCTTTCAAAGCTCAAGAAGAACTGAATTTAATTCACGAATTATTCCCTATGATGAAAGAACAGCTGCGTATTGCCAACTTTTGTAAAAAGATTGGTCTTGCTATTGAGGATGTCAAAGCGTTACTTTATGGTAAATTATTGACAGCAAAAACCTTTTCTTTCTTTTCGCCGGAACACAATCAAAAATTTACGATGGAAGATATGAAATTGAAAATCGAAAAAGAGCCTGATAATCCGAGTAAATTGCGATTAAATCTTAATGGGATGAATATTTTGGATTGGTTTAAACAGAAGTACAGTGAGTTGCAAAAACGTAATACTCCAAAAGTAAAAGAGCATAATCGTTTTAAGGCGTAATTTTTACACATATCCCTTATATTTTACAAATAAAAAATACTATATTTGCAGTATTGTTTTGCTGCACTTCATTTTGATTTATCAATAAAAAAATCAGATTTGTATAAAGCAAAATAATGTAAGACAAAGTGTTGTGTTTAAAAAATAATTAGAATATGGACGAAATATATTATAATCCTCAAGAATATGTCAGACAACTGCAAAGTTTGCTGATTTCAGACAAAAAGAAAATTGGTTTTCTTTTTGGCGCAGGTACTTCACTGGCAATAAAAAATGGCGCTTCTGATAAGTCGAAAGTTCCCGCAATTAAAGAGCTAACAAAGTGTATTGTTGATGAAATATCTAAAATAGTAGAAGGACAAGAAAACAAATACAAAATTGCTTTGGACAGTATCAAAGTAGAATTAACTGAAGAAAAATTTAACATTGAGTCCATTTTGTCAAATGTAATTCAAAAAAAAGAGATTATTGGCGAAGGCGAATTAAATGGATTGAAAAAATGTGAATTTGAAGAACTTGAAAAACAAATCAAAAAAACAATAAAAGAAAAAGTTTCCATTTATAAGTATAAAGACGAAGATAATTTTTTAGATAATTTAGTACATACTGATTTTGCAGAGTGGGTTGGGCGTGCTGATAGAAAAAATCCAATCGAAATTTTTACAACAAACTACGATTTTTTGTTTGAAATGGGATTAGAATATAAAAATATTCCATATTACGATGGTTTTGTTGGTGGATTTGAGCCGTTTTTTGATGCATTATCAGTAGAAAATCCCAAATTTTCGCCACATTGTACTAAACTATGGAAAATACACGGTTCTTTAGGATGGGCTTTTGATAAGAGCAGAGAAAGAGTATTGCGTAAGTCTCCTGATGATATAGATGACAAAGATATTTTAGTTTATCCGTCAATATTAAAATATAGTGAAGCAAAGAAATTTCCTTATATTAGTTTAACCGATAGATTAAGTAATTTTTTAAAACAAGACGATACAGTTTTATTTGTTTGCGGATATTCTTTCGGCGATGCTCATATCAATGAAGTGATTTTATCAGCTTTAAAGACAAATACGACTTCGCACGTTTTTGTTTTGTATTATGATGAATACACAGAAGAAAATAATAAAAAATACTCACTTCAAAAAGATTCAAAGCTATCAAAAATTGCGAAAGAGACAAAAAAAATATCTGTGTACGGAATGCGAAATGTCGTTGTTGGAGGAGTGTTTGGGTATTGGAAATTAAAAAATGAACCTGATAAAGAAGATACTATCAACATAAACTTATATTTTGATGAAGATGCAGCAATAGATGAAAAAGCAAATGTTGCAAAAGTAGAAGAAATAAGCAATAAAAAAGGAAATGAAAATTGGACAGGAAAGGGATGTTTTATTTTACCTGATTTCGCAAAATTTGTTAATTTCTTGTCTAAAATGATTATTTACAACAACGAAGATTTGAAATAATGAAAAAGCGCAGAGATACATTGGTTGGGCAAATTGCAAGTGTAACAGGAAATGTTATTTCTGTAAAATTGCTTGATAATATCAAATCTACGATGCCAATTATTGATGGGGTTGTTTATCGTGTTGGACAAATTGGTTCTTTTCTGAAGATTCCTCTTGGTTATGCAAATCTGTATGGTTTAGTAACAAATATCGGGGCGGATGCTATTCCTGAATCAATGAGAGACACAACGCTTATCGAATATGATAAAATTGTAAATGCAGGTTGGATAAGTTTAGTACTAGTCGGCGAACAGATAGGAACAAAATTTGAAAGAGGTATTACTCAATCCCCAACAACTGGCGATGAAGTACATATTGTGACTATTCAAGATTTGAATGTTGTTTATGGAGGTTGGAATGAAACGAGTTCAATAACTGTTGGAAATATCAGTGTTTCAGAAAGTTTAGAAGCAAAAATTGATATTGACAAATTAGTTACACGACACTGTGCAATTTTAGGTTCAACAGGAAGTGGCAAATCAAATACTGTTGCTATTTTGTTAGAAGCCATTGCTAAAAATAATTTCAAAAGTTCTCGCATTTTAGTTATTGACCCACACGGAGAATACAACGAAGCATTAAAGGGTTATAGCAAAGTTTATAAAATAAATGCTGATACTTCCAAAAATCAGAATGAGTTATACATACCTTTTTGGGCTTTGCCATTTGACGAATTATTATCAATTTTTTCAGGTAATCTAACAGAAACTAACAGGGATTATATTCGTTCAGAAATTGTTAATCGAAAAATTGCAACTACGGAATTAACTGATCCCGCAGGGAATAAATACATAGATATATCAAAAGAAAGCATTACAGCAGACAGTCCTATTCCATTTAGTTTGAATCAATTCTGGTTTGATTTGGATGATTTTGAAAGACAAACTTATAGTGATACGGCGCGAGTTACAAAAACAACTTTGACAGTTACAGGAAATCCGGATAGTTTAATTTCTAATGAATATCAGCCAGCAACAACAACAAATTCTGCTCCATTTATTAATAACAAAGCAAAAATAATTTTACGATTTACCGATAGCATAAGAAGTCGATTACTTAATACTCAATACAATTTTCTTTTCAACTGTGGAGACTTAAAACCTGATTTGACTGGGAAAGTAACAAAAGATATTGATACCCTCATTGCTGAATGGTTGGAACATGAAAAATCAATTACTATTCTTGATTTGTCTGGTGTTCCGACAGAAATAATGACTTCTATTTCAGGTGCGTTATTAAAGATAGTTTATGACGCCCTATTTTGGGGGCAAAATACAGCTGTTGGTGGAAAACAACAACCATTATTAGTTGTTTTGGAAGAAGCACACAATTACTTAAAAGCAGGGGAAAACTCTATATCGTCAAGAACAGTACAAACCATTGCAAAAGAAGGTCGTAAATATGGTGTAGGATTGTTGTTAGTAACGCAACGTCCGTCTGAACTGGATGAAACAGTTCTGAGTCAGTGCGGAACTTTAATTGCATTAAGAATGAACAACTCAAAAGACAGAGGGCATATTAGTTCCGCCGTTCAAGACGAATTACAAACAATGATAGATTTATTGCCAAGTTTACGTACAGGGGAAGGTATAATTTCAGGTGAAGCAGTCAAAATTCCATCAAGAGTAAAATTCTTTAAAATTTCAAATGCGCCGAAAAGTGCAGACCCTAAAGTCTCTGAACAATGGCAAAAGGATAAACCTGACGCAAAATTATATAAAGAAGTGATTAAAAATTGGAGAAGTCAAACAATTAAATAAATATCATTATGAATTATCTTGGGAATGAAATTGCTATGTATCCTGTGTGTTCTTCGAATGTATCAGAAGTTGGATATGACAGTCAGTCCGAAACAGTTTTGATTCATTTTTTGAATAATACTTTGTATGCCTATAGGGGAGTCAATGAAACTGTTTTTGAAGAGTTAAAGAGTGCACCGTCTATTGGCTCCTATTTAAATAGAAATTTCAAGAACGTATATCCTTATGAAAGAATTGAGTAAACTTTAAAACGGAAATATGAACGAAAAAAATAACATACAACTCTCCGATTATGCCAATTTGTTGGTAGATAAAGACAAAGTTTCTTTAAAAGAATATATGGAAACTTATAAAAGTCGTATTACCCAAGAAAGTGAAACGCTTTTTGTACATGACTTTTTATATCCTTTATTTGGTGAAAAATATATCAAATATGTAGTACCACAGTATCCTTTCATTGATTCCGAAGGTCGAGCAAGACGCATAGACTTTGGTATTCTGTATGATGGTCGCAAAATTGCTTTAGAAGTAAATGGTGAAACTTATCACGCAGAGGGTATTATTCCCAATGAAAATTTTGATGATAACCTAAATAGACAAAACGAAATTCTTAATGCAGGTTGGTTCTTATTGCGTTTTTCATATTCGCAACTTCAATCACCGCAGTGGCGTAAAAAGGTCGCTAATGATTTATTTGCATTGCTCCGCAAGCGTATTCCCGAACTCATTTCAGCAACGGTCATTGAACCAAATTATTTGCAAAAAGAAGTTTTAGGAGCATTAGATTATTACCGAAACAGAGGTTGGAAAAAAGGTGTAGTAATTCTACCAACAGGAACAGGAAAAACGTATTTATCTGCATTTGATACCTTAAAAGTCAAAGGTAGAATTTTGTTTATTGTTCACAGATTGGATATTTTAAGTCAATCCAAAGAATCCTTTGAAAAAATATATCCTAATGAAAAGTTAGGATTACTTACAGGCGAAGCAAAAGAAAATGTAGAAGATAGTAAAGTTTTATTTGCCTCAAAAGACACATTGCGAAATCCTGAAATTTTGCAGTCGTTCAAACAAAACGAATTCGATTATATTATTGTGGACGAAGTGCATCATGGACAAGCCCCTTCTTATCGGTCTGTTTTGCAATATTTCAGTCCAAATTATTTTATGTTAGGCTTAACAGCAACGCCTGATAGAATGGATAGAAAAGATATTTTTGAACTTTTTGATTATCAAAAAATCTTTGAATATTCTTTAAATGACGCTATTGAAAACGGTTTTCTTGTCCCATATACATATTACGGATTAATGGATAACATTGATTACAACAATATTCGTTACAATGGAAAGAAATACAATGTTGCAGATTTAGACAGAACATTAATCATCAATAAAAGAAACGAAAAAATATTTGATGAATACATTTTAAAAGGCGACGGAAACAAGGCGTTAGGTTTTTGTTGTTCAATTAATCATGCCAACGCAATGGCAAAATTTTTCAATCAAAAAGGAATACCTGCCGTTGCAATAACAACCGAAACCAATAATCGTGAACAAGTAATAAAGGATTTCAGGGAAAGCAAATACACTGTTGCTTTCACAGTAGATTTATTCAATGAAGGTATAGACTTTCCTGATTTGCAAGTTTTATTGTTCTTGCGACCAACAGAATCTAAAACCGTATTTTTCCAACAATTAGGACGAGGGTTACGACTTTGCGGCTGTAAAAATAAAGTTGTTATTATTGATTTTATCGGAAACTATAAAAAAGCAAACAATCTGCGTAAATACTTATCCAAAAGCTCAACTGAAAAGGTTAATCCACAAAACGGGCGAATTGAAAAAATCGAATATCAATATACCCCGAATTGTGAAGTCGTTTTTGATACAGAAGTAGAAGAAATCCTCGACCGCCAAGACACTTTCGAAAGAGAAATTACAAAAGAAGATTTAATAGATGCCTATTACACATTAAACGAGCAACTTAACCGTAAACCTTCACAGGAAGATATTAATAGAGAAGGTGAATTTAAAATTAGTCGTTATCTTTCTGTTTTTGGCTCATGGGTTACATTTTTAAAGGAAATAGGTGAACTCACGGAATTTAGTTATCACTTTCCACAAGGCACACATCTAGGACATATTATGTATATCCTTGATATTATTGGAAGAAACAAAATCAAAGGTAGTCATATTGATAGCCAATATGTTCGTTTTGTCGGCAATTATGATGCAGGCGAATTAGGAAATTTTCAAAGACAAACTAAATACAAATTGCAGGCTGCAATGGAAATGGGCTTATTAGTCGATTTCAGAAAAGAAACTAACGACAATTTTATATTGTTACTTACCAACAAAGGTGAACAAGTTTACGATGCTTTTAAAAATCTGTTTTCAAGCATAGATTTTTCATTTAGCACAACAGGAAAAACGGATATTTCATGGACAATGGTTTGTGAATCTACTATAAACCAAACAATCAAAGACTATCTAAATCAACATTCTAAAGAGCAAGCAATAGTTAGAGAAGTTTTGTTAGAAATGGACGTTGTAAATCTTTTATTAAAGTATTTATATACAATACAACGAAAAACAAGTATCAGGAAAACAGATGTCTATGAAGATTTTTTCAATGCGCCCTTTGTTAAGCAATATTTAGACCGACATGGACTTGAAAATCCGACAGCAGAGGTACGTTGTCGCAGAATCCCCTTTTTGTTTAACATACTTGAAGCATTAGGAATACTCAATCAAACAACAAGTGAAATTGAAGTCCTTGCTTTTGTCCCTGCAAAGGAAGTGATGCAGTTAGACGATAAAGAAACCGAAGATATAATTAATGAACGTATCCGCTTGTTTACAAGTAAGGGTACGTTGCCTGTCAATGAAATTTCTCAACTCAAAGAGTTGTACGGAACAGATTTTTTAACTGAAAATTATTACTTACCAATCAATAAATTTTAACTATGGCAAATAAATCTCATTTCAATAGCGGTCATATCACGATGAACATTCTAAAAAGGAATGGTATTGAACATAGCGCAAGTATAACCGGCAAACAAATAGAAAAAAGTTTACATGGCGTTTATATTCAAGATGCTGTAGAATTTCTTAAAAAAATGCCCAACAATTCTGTGCAGTTAATATTGATTGACCCGCCCTATAATCTTGATTTGGATTATTGGGATAAATACGAAGATTATCATAGTTGGGCGAAAACTTGGCTTGACGAGATTTACAGAGTTCTTACAGATACAGGAAATTGTGTTATTTTTGGTGGTTTTCAGTTCCAAGACCTCAAAAAAGGTGATTTGTTAGAAGTGCTACATTACACTCGACATAATACAAAACTTCGTTTTGTAAATCTTGTTATTTGGTATTACAAGAATGGAATGAGCGCACACCGCTTTTTTGCAAATAGACATGAAGAAGCAATTTGGCTATCAAAAACGAACAAGTATTATTTTGATTTAGACGCCGTGCGTGTTCCATTTGATGAGGCAACTAAGGAGATGTACAAAAAGGACAAACGATTAAATTCCAAAAGCATAGAGAAAGGGAAAAACCCAACTAATGTGTGGGAAATTGGCAGACTTAACGGTAATTCTGTAGAGCGTGTTGGACATCCAACACAAAAGCCATTAGAAATTATCCGCCGTTTTGTTCGGGCTTTATCTTACGAAGGTTCTATTGTTCTTGACTTTTTTGCAGGCTCTGGTACAACAGGACGAGTATGTATAGAAGAAAATCGCCATTCCATTATGGTAGATGCTGATAGTTCACTAAATATTTATTTCAAGAAACATATTGAAAATATGGGTTTGGATTTTTTTCAAAAACCATACCAGATTATTAAAGATATGGAAATTAAAGAGCTACTTGCAAAAATGGATGAACTAAGCAAAGATATTGTCATACCTGATTTTTTGGAAGTTTTTCAAGAAGAAGTAAATATGGTTATGCATAAAACATCTACTACTCTGCAACAAAAACATATCGCAGCTTTTGCTGCGGATTTCGGTGATACCCTGCCGGCGTTTCGGTGATACCCTGCCACCTTAGTGGCTTCCCGACTACCGGAAAGGACTGCCAAAATTACACTTTTTTTCTTAAACTTTCACCTTTCTTATGCAAATGTTCTCATAAAAATCCTTATGACATCTTTCATATTATGTAAAGTTTAAAATAAAATTGCTTGATTTATAGCATATTGCCAAGTAACTTTACTGTTTAACATTACATAAAATTAGATATATTACTTCTTTTGGAGACCTTTCAGCCAATCAAGCAGCGTTTGATTCTTCTGCCACTCACCATCCTTACCTTTGTCCGGTAACATATCCTTATACGCCTTTTCAAACGCTACTCTTTTTTGATTTGAGTCTGCTCTTGCATAAACTTCTGTAGTCTGTATCGTCTTATGTCCAAGCAAATCTCTAATCCAAATCAAATTTACGCCTGCCTGAAGCAAATGCATTGCCCGGCTATGACGAAGTGAGTGGCAACTGATTCTTTCAGGGATTAGAGACGGGGTTATTTGCCTTGCCATATCAGCATATTTTTTCAAAATATAAGTAACACCCGTTCTGGTCATCTTTTCGCCTCTGTTATTGAAGAACAGGAGATGCGTAAGGTGCCGGTCATCATTAAGCCCATATCTATCCATATACTTTCGCAGGAAGATTATTTGATTGCGAACCATTGGTACAATCCGTGTTTTCCTGCCTTTGCCATATATACGTATGGTATATGGCTCGGTTTGTATTCTGAGAGAATCAACAGTCAAGTCTATCAATTCCTGTACACGACATCCTGTGTCATACATAAGCGCAAGCATTGACAGATGCCTCAGACCACCATAGCTTTCTGCGTCAGGCTGTGCCAGCAAAAGCTTAATACCATCAACTGCCAGATAGTTTGGAGCATTTGTTTCTTTCTTCATAACCTTTATTTCCAAGATGCTTTGCCATTCATTAAGTTTTTCAACTTTCTCATATTGAAGATAAGATATAAATGAGTGTATAGCAGCAAGGCGACAATTGCGAGTAGATATGTTACATCCCTTTTGGTCAGTTAACCATCTTAAGAAACTTATGACATTGTCTTTAGTCATGGAATCAAGAGTTAATTTATCCACTTTTATATGCTTTTCATCTTTCATATAATTGATGAACAGCACAAAAGAATCCCTGTATGCAGCAATGGTGTTGGAACTTACATTCCGCTCATGGGACAAATAGGAAGACAAAAATCTGCTAAGATATTTTGCGAAATCAGTCTTTGTATTCATTGTATTATTCTTTTGGATAAATGAAGTCATTAAGCGAAGAACATTGTTTCAAAAGTTCTGGATATTCACTACAGGTAAGTCTGACATAATGTTCTGTAGAAGACAATTGTGTATGACCAAGACACGCCGAAAGTAATGGCAATGCCGTATATACATCCATTCCTTCGTTTATCAATTTCGCGAGCGTATGGACAGCCATGCTGTGACGGAGATCATGCAAGCGTGGACCGAAGCGATCCCCTTTATAGGGAATACCGCATTTGATATACACTTTCCTGAACCATTTATACACACATATTGCAGATACTTCTGTTCCATCCAGTTTAACAAAAAAAAGATGCGCACTTTCTTGTAATCCTTTTAATGGCAGTTTGTTTCTATAATTGGCATACTGCATTAGCGATTGCTTTAGGGTATTGCATACGGGAACAAGACGTTCAGAACCATTTTTGGATTCCCTGATATGTATATAACTCTGGTCTAAATGAACATCCTCATTTCTGATGGATATGGCTTCCGTTATTCTCAGACCGGTACTATATAAAAGCCTAATTAGGCACGGTATAGCTATAATAGGGTCATTCATACGGTGGCTTTCGCGTTTTAGCCTGCCGGATTCTTCAAAGATTGCCTGCATTTGGTCTTCAGAAAAAATATAGGGTGTGTAACCCCTGTCATTTTTAAACTTTGGCAATCTCATTATATAAGAGCTCTTTCCCCGTTCACACATATATCTTGCAAGTTGTACAAGATTAGAACATTTTTCATAAAGCGTTCTTCCACAATCATTGATGCGTGTTTTACGCCATGCTTCAACAAGTTTGTACGTTATAACAGGCTCTTTCAGACCATAATTTATGACAAAAGAGTCAAATTCTTTAAAGAACCATTTCATCCTGATCATAATAAAACCCTGCGATTCTTTTATCGCTATCAGTCCGTTCATGTATGGAGCCAAGACACTCTGATAATCAAATACGTTACACATAAAAACATCCTCCTTTCTGCATATAAAAGTTATCATCGACCGGCGGAACATTAAGTGAGCATTTATTAAGCAAAGGAAGGTTTATTCTTACATATTTCCTTGTGACATCACTGTTTCGATGTCCCAGCGCTTCAGATATTACCGGCATTGGAGTGTTTAATTCCAGCATTCTTTGGGCAAGACTGAACCTCAATGCGTGACCGCCATGATGCTTGTTATCCACTTTCACTCCGGATACCCTAAACGCTTTCGTTATAGCCGAATGGACGGCTTCACTGGTAACAGGTATGTACGGAGCCCTGCAACTGAGGAACACTTTATCTGATGAAGATTGCTTGCGTCCATAACGGAGATAATCTATAATTGCATTACCAACAGCAGGCAATAATGGAAGTATTATTGGATTACCTGTTTTATATTGGGTCAGTTTTATCTGGTTTGTATCCCAGTCCAGATTATTAAAGCAAAGACCTGCGATGTCCGATACACGAAGTCCCAGTCTTGATGCCAATAAGACCATCGCATAATCTCTTTTACCGACTCCGTCTGTTCTGCTAACAGATAATTCTATTTTTCTCACTTCTTCCTCAGAGTAGAAAGATGGTATCCGCTCACGTTCACTTCGCAATTTGCGGCTTCGATTATTCAGTATATAACCAAAATCCTTTTCTATTATATGTTCTTCTTTTATAAATCGAAGAAAAGATTTTACGCTTGTTATGTTCTTCGATTCACCGTGCGCATGAGTTGATATAAATGCAAGGATGTGGTCTTCGTCAATTTCTTCAGGATTATTTACTTCGTTTTCTTCCAGATAATCTATAAAAATACTAAGTCGCTTTTTATAATCCCTTACAGTCTTGATGTTTCTACGCAAATTAGTAAGGTGCTCCATAAACTTTTGAGCCTGACTGCCTATTTTGCCATTGAGAAGATAATCGACAGTACGCCGTCTGATATGTATTTTCCCTACTGTCATGATATCATTAAGTACTATAACACTCTTAATCATATCACGATGACTATATCCTATACTACCATTAACATTGCATGTTAGTATAAAATCATTACCAATCTCTATGGTATACTCCGTTTTGCCAAGTGATTGCATGTAGACGAGTATGCCATGTTTCCAAAGCCAATTATAACTGTAGATTCGATTAGTTGAGTATGACGAACTTTTCAAGTAAGCCATACTAATTTCAATTAATTTGTTAATTTCCATTGTTCTTTTGTTTTTAATGTTGTTGGCAATATGCTATAATGTAAAGACGTTTATGGAAAGTATTTATGTATAGTCGAAATGGAAAATATTGTGTTTCAGCAGTTAAGTTTTCGTATCTTGAAAAACTTTACATAATATGAATGTTATCATAACCTTTCAACTCAAAACGATGTGCCGTGTGCACAAGTCTGTCAAGGATTAATTGCCTGATTTAAACATTAAAAGCGATTTTGTTTCTTCAATGGTATCTTTTAAAACTCGAAATTTATTGCTGTTACCCCATGGTGTACCCTCTGTAGATACTTTTGAAAGGGTTTTTAAGAAATTAAAAAGCGAATCGCTTCAAAGTTGTCTGGATATCTACGGGAAGGAAATCTTGGGAAGTTTTTC